>Ga0310121_10000420_pt1 | contig 46611 bp, 36 predicted proteins | sample CB27_Tmax_986_MG_FD_203504 | JGI IMG/M metagenome (GOLD analysis project Ga0310121, IMG submission 203504) | Marine microbial communities from Western Arctic Ocean, Canada - CB27_Tmax_986 | ecosystem: Environmental > Aquatic > Marine > Oceanic | place: Canada: Western Arctic Ocean | collected... | reverse complement strand
CGAGCATCACAAGAACGCCTCTGGCCAAAACCAAAGCTTTGCCATCAAATTGACTTCGCAGCCAGCAGATTCGCGCCTTCTCCAAAGCTTTTCCCCCGTCGACGGGGCGGTTGCGGAGTGCAGGGTTTTAGCCACACTCTAAGTCTTGGTTTAGCGTTTTGTTGGGGCGGGAGACCAGCGGTTGCCCCAGTTGCGGTATAGATCATGCAAGGTAGCCCGCCATTCGGCAGCCGATCGTGATGACGGGTAGGGTTGAGGTGCGATGGCCGCTGGAGCTGTCCAAACGATCTCGAATTGCCCGTCCTGACGGACCTTTCCAATCCGCGGAGTTTTGAATGCGTGTTGGGTCGCGGCGTCGATTCGCAGCGGGCCACCCGGCCCGCTGCAGCGCATTCCGCGGAAGGCTCGCCGAATCGCCTGTGGATTGGTGCTGCCGGCTTCGGTGACGGCCCTGGCCCACAACAGGACCCCGCTGAAAGCTGTTTCCATCGGATCGGTCAGGACGTGATGGGGGCCGTATTTGCTTTGAAATAGCTTAACGAACTCTTCGTTTTCAGGGGAATCAATCGATTGGAAATAATTCCAGGCAGCGTAGTCACCGACCATGGCTGCGATGTCGAGCCGCCTGAGTTCGGCTTCTCCAATGCTGAATGACAACGTTGGTATCTGACCGGGTGTGATTCCCACAGCTCGCAAGGCGGAGAAGAAAGGAACGTTTGAACTTCCATTAATCGTATTGAGGATAATATCCGGTTGGGTCTGTTGGATTTGTGCCACGATGGAGTTCACATCGTAACTACCCAATGGAAGATAGGCCTCGCCCACGACGTTGCCGCCGAGTTTTAGCACGTGATCTTTAATAATCTCGTTTGCCATCCTCGGAAACACATAGTCAGATCCCACTAAAAAAAACCGCCGCTTGTTTTGTTGGGTAAGGAACCAATCGAGGGCTGGAAGAATTTGCTGATTGGGTGCGGCGCCGATATAGATCACGTTGGGAGATTCTTCGATCCCCTCATACTGGACCGGATAAATCAGCAAATTATCGGCATCTTCAAAAATGGGGACCACGGTTTTGCGACTTTCCGAAGTCCAACAGCCAAAGACGGTACAGACTCTTTCTTGTTCGATTAAACGGCGAGCTTCGTTGGCAAAAGTTTCGGGATTCGATTTGCCATCAGCCACGATCGGTACCACCGGATGCCCCAACACACCGCCCTGGGAATTTACCTGCTCAATTGCCAGCAAGACGGCGTCGACCACCGGCCTTTCGCTATCAGCCATTGTGCCACTGAGCGAGTGCAGGATGCCAACTTTGATCGGATCCCCGGCCGGGACCAATCCACCCGGGATCTCAGCGGGGCCACGGTTGCGCAGGTTGACGAACAGGGCGGCTGCACCTGCCACCAGAAGGCACGCCACCGCAGCATAAGTTAAACGAAACACTTTGGATGAGGGGGACGGTTGCACATTAGCAGGAGCGCGGGCGTTTGCTGGAACCGTGGTGTCTCCACCGAGTACCTGCTGCACATCCCACAGGGCTTCCTCCATTTGCTGCATGGTTTCATACCGGTCCTGGGGCTGCTTGGCCATCGCCCGCTCAACCACCTGGCAGCAGGTCGCTGGTATGGTACTTCGAATCTTGCTGGGGTCGGGTGGGGTCGCATGGCAGTGCGCGTACATGACCCCCATCAAACTACCCTGATCTTGATAAGGAGGCTCACCCGCCAGAAGGGTGTAGTAGGTAGCGCCTAAAGAATAGATGTCGCTCTGCGCATCCACCTCCTGCAATTCGCATTGCTCCGGGCTCATAAAGCTGGGGGTCCCGAGCAACTGGCCGTCGCGGGTAACTCCCAGACCGGTTTTCGAATTCCGCTTGGCGAGTCCAAAGTCGGTTACCTTGACCGTCTGTTCAGTGGTCAAGAGCAAATTGGCCGGTTTGACATCGCGGTGAATAATATCCGCAGCGTGTGCAGCGGCCAGACCCGCAGCGGCCTCGCGCGCCATTCGCGTCGCCTCTAGCGGCGAATAGACCTCTCCCCGCTGTAAGGCGTCGTGGGTACTGCCGCCGGCGACAAACTCCATGACGATGTATTGGATCTTATGAAACTGGCCGATTTCGTGCAGGATGACGGTGTGTGGATGACTTAGCTTTCCGGCTGATTTCGCCTCGTCGATAAATCGCCGGCGGGCAATCTCTTCCGCTACAAACTGCGGAGGCAAGATCTTCAAGGCCACCCGCCGCCCGATCGTTGTGTCGATGGCTTCAAATACAACGCCCATGCCGCCGGTCCCAAGCAGGCCCACAAGTTCGTACCGCTCGACTTGCCTCCCGATCCACCGGTTCGGATCGCTGTCGTGGGACCATGAGACGGGAGAAAAGCCAGAGGTGTCGTTGTGCTGCGACAGGGTCTCATCACTAAGCTGTTGTGTCGAGGCATCCGGTTTCTGCGACGGTTTAGTTTCCCTCGAAAACATCAATTGTACTCGTGTTGTTGTAGAGAAGAGCGAGTCGGTGATGGACCAGTCGAATTATAGCATTCTGTTCGAGACCATCTCTATGGTGGTCCATCAGTGAGGCCCTTGGCCCCTGTTATGAACCATAGATCGTAAGGAAATTGCACTGGGGCGAGGCCCCAATAAGGATCCTGTTTTCCGTGCAGAGGCGCCAGATGACGGGCTAAATTGTCGCAAAGGTTTAGTCCGCAGCTGTGGATACGGGAAAAGGCCCACAGGTTGCTGAAGTTTGCAAATAGTTGGTGGTTATGGAGCAGCGGCCACAGAATAGTCAAAATACTCATATAATCTATTTTGACAGGCACGGATCTTGTGTTGGACAATTGGGTCATAAACGATCGACTGGCCCCGCCGCTCATTTGGCTGTGTTGACCTTTAATGTCAACATGTGTTCACCGGACCCCCTTCGCCGCGCGAGGTGATACCGGGTTGTCGGCTGTGGTAAGGGGGGAGCGATTGAGGCCGTTTCGTCCACGGACGGACCGGGGTACATACGGGCAGAATGGGGGCTGGGAATTTGCTCTTGGGAGTGGTCCATCAGGGACGAGGAGGCATTAAACCGTAGGCCCTTGCCAAGGAAATACCGCTTGGTTTAATAGGCAGCAGTCCTTGCGCAGGCCAGAGTTTTCAAGCCACCTGCCTGGGAGAGATCGGTTCAACTCCAGGAATGGATTCACTGTGGCAATTCTCGGTGCTCACATGTCGATGGCCGGTGGTTACTACAAGGCCGTCGAAATTGCCCATCGTGCTGGCTGCGATTGTGTCCAGCTATTTACCAAGAATAACAACCAGTGGCGGGCCAAGGATATCACTCCGGAGGATGTCTCGCGCTTCCGCAACGCGCTGGGCGAGTTGGGAATTAGCCATCCGATTGCGCACGACTCTTATCTCATTAATCTCGCCAGCCCGGACAAGGCCTTGTGGCGGAAATCAGTGGATGCCTTCGCCGTTGAGCTTCGTCGTGCCGAGCAACTTGGAATTCCATACGTTGTAGCCCATCCGGGAGCCTATACGACCAGCAGCGAGGCAGTGGGGCTGCGGGCCATAATTCGGGCTCTTAACGAAGTACATCGGCAAGCGAAAGAAATCAGTTCGAAGTGCCTGCTTGAGACAACCGCTGGCCAAGGAACTAACTTGGGATGGCGGTTCGAACACCTTGCGACGATCCTCGATGGTGTAAAGGATCCGGAACGGGTTGGCGTATGTTTTGACACCTGTCACGTTTTTGCAGCTGGGTATTCGATGGAGACAGAAAAGCAGTACAAGGCCACGATGCGCGAATTCAACAAGGTAGTAGGAGTCAATCAAATCAAGGCATTTCATTTCAACGACAGTAAAAAGGAGTTTGGTTCGCGGGTCGACCGCCATGCGGGCATCGGACGGGGCTGCATGGGAAAGGAACCCTTCCGTTTTTTGCTAAACGATCGCCGTTTCCGCAAAGTGCCCATGTACCTTGAGACTCCCAAGGGTGAAGAGAACGGCAATGAACTCGACGTCATTAACTTGCAGACATTACGGCGGCTCATTGATAGCTAGATTTTGCTTGGCAGAGAGTTTCTGCTTGGACGGGATGTCTGCTTCGCAGGTTCTGGAATCATCCGTTCGGAATATCCCGTCCATGGGGGTCGCGGCCTGTATCGTCAACTACTTCTTCCAGATTATGGCGGAGTTTCTCGTCGATAAAATGTTCAACGCGATGTGCCGGTTCGTGAATGTGGTCGAGGGGGAGTCCAAGGTGTTGGACAAGATACGCTTCCCAAAGGCGGTGGGATCGGACCAGAGACTTCGCCGCCAGACGACCGGTGTCCGTGAGCTGAAGGCCTTGTTTTGTGCGGACAATGTGCCTGCGTCGAACGAGCGCCGAGATTCCCCAGCGTGAAACAAAGCCTCCTCCGAGGGCCTGCACGGCTGAGGATGTATCCAGCCGATGCTGGGTATCCGTTTCTTCGACTCTGTAAAGCATGGCCAGAATATCTTCGCAGGTGACCCGCAGCGATGTTTGCAGGTTGCGGGAAATGGTACTGATCATCCCGTGGCGGGGCGAAAACAACACGGCAAGCCCGTAGAGGCCCCCCGCTGCGATGGTCATTGAACCTGCCGGATTGACATTCCAGACACGGGCAATCCAATAACCGCCGACCGCTGAGAGCACACCTGCGAGGCATGCCAGAATAACCATGTGGCCCAGGCGATCGCAGAGCAGGTGTGCGGTAGCAGCAGGGACAATGAGCATTGCGACAACGAGAATGGAGCCAACCGCTTCAAAGGATGCCACGGTCGTGACCGCCACGAGGACCATCAACAAATAGTGCATGAACGTTGCCGAAAACCCCATTGCACTGGCCAGATTGGCATCGAACGAGGAGATTTTCAGCTCTTTCCAGAATAAAGCGATCACGAGGATATTCATCAACAGTACGGGGCCAATCGTGAGAAGTGTCCTGGGGACTTCCAGTCCAGCAACATCCACGGTATTCAAAGCGACAAATTGCAATAATCCCTCGTAAACACACGCTGCATCGAAATGGATCCCGGAAAGGTACCGTTTTATCAGTACGACCCCTAACGCAAACATCGAAGTGAAAACAACCCCCATACTCGCATCAGCCGGAACGCGGCCATATTGATGCAAAGACTGAATCAGAAATGTCGCCAACAGTCCAACCGTTACAGCGCCAAAAAACAGCGGTACGATATTCAAGGTTCCCGAGAAAAGGAAAGCCAACACGAGTCCAGGCAATACCGCGTGTGCGAGTGCATCGCCCATCAAACTCATGCGCCGCAGCACGAGGTAGCATCCCACCAAGGCGCATGCCACATTAGTTGTCGCACCGACGGCAATAGTCCACCAGGCGGTGGTTGATCGGAATGGTTCGAACAGATCGATCATGGGGTGCTATGGTTCAAGTTCGTGGGGAGACTCAGGCATACTTGGTGGTGGTATATCGACACGAGGCTGCAGCGGAAGGCGACCTTCTTCTGCAAGTCGGCGCTGTAGATCATCAATCAACGGTTGTGGTAAGAGGTGCTCTACATCGTCGGCATCCCGATCGACATGGTCTTCCGCGATATTGGCGTATTCGACAAGAAATAACTCCCACAACCGGTGGGTGCGTGTCAAATCTGCCGCTGTGGTTAGCCCATCCGGCGTCAAGCGAATCGTCCCGTCTTTCAATTCAACCAGCCCGCGTCGCTCGGCTCGTCGAATTTGCCAATCAACAAGCAAGCGGTTCCAGCTACGGTAATCAACCAGTGCAGATTCGGCGATCGCTGGAAGTGCGGGAAGCTCCGCCTCGCTCATTTCATAAAGTGACCGAAGGAGGTGCTCGCGGAAGATACGGGCACGGAGCCGAAATTCGCCGACCAAACGTGCGGCAATGCCATGCTGTGGGGCAATGAACAGTGAAACGACAAGCAAGCTCGCGGTAGTTAGTACAATCAGCGGCCCCGGAGGAAGATGACTTGGATGCCAGCCAAAGGCCAGGGGATTGAAACCCAGGAGTTGCTGTGGAACCGGTGAAGCGAGCAACGTTCCAACGGCAGCCGATACACCACCAAAAAGGCCCGCCAACAGGAGCAGAGATCCGAGCCGGTTGGTCCAGAATCGGGCTGCGGCGCTGGGCAGAATGGTCAGCGCCGCCATGAGGATGACTCCACAGATAGGCAAGCCGACGACCGTGACGACTGCCAGCAGTGCCATCATGCCAAAATCGAGTAGAAAGATGGGCCAACCTTGTGATGCCGCAAACTCGGGATCGAAGGCAAGGACCTTGAATTCTTTGTGGAGTGCCAAGACCGCCAGCAGCACCAGCGTACCAACCGCAAGCAACAAGCGAACTTCTCGAGATTGCATTGCCGCGATTTCACCAAACAAGTAGGTATCGAGGCCGGCCTGATTCCCCTGGTGGTGTCGTTGAGCAAACGACAACAAAACGACACCAGCCCCAAAAAACGTGCTCAAGACGATGCCAATAGCGGCGTCTTCCTTGGTGCGTGTCCAACGGCAGAGGACCGTCACGAGCAAGAGCCCGACCAGCCCGGTTGCGAGGGCGCCGATCGACAGCGCAAATATGTCACGGGCCCCCACGATCAAAAAGGCGAGGCAAATCCCGGGCAAAGCGGCGTGGGCAAGCATGTCGCTGACCAGGGCGCGACGGCGCAGTACCGCGTAGCTGCCCACGACGCCGGCGGTGGCCCCGAGCAGAGTTGTCCCCATCATCACCTTGAACGTGATCGAGGTTGCCAACATTCTCACCTCAGCGGATCTCGTTGTCGGATGGCTTCGGCCGCTTCATCAAGGATGGTAAGTCGCCCACCGTAGGTCGCCTGGAGATTCTTGGTGGAAAAAGTTACTTTCGTAGGACCACAGGCAATCAATCGCATATTGAGAAGGATGACATAATCAAAGTATTCGGCAACTGTCTGCAGGTCATGATGGACAACAAAGACGGTTTTGCCTGTCGACCGAAGCGATTGCATCAGTGTGACGATTGCTGATTCGGTAGCTGCATCGACGCCGGCGAACGGTTCATCCATGAAATAAATCCGGGCATCTTGCGCCAGGGCCCTGGCCAGAAACACGCGTTGTTGTTGCCCACCGGAGAGCTGTCGGATTTGCCGATGGGCGTACTGGGACATGCCCACTTGTTCCAGTCCTACGCGTGCGGCCTCGCGCTGAATTTTTCCTGGCCGGCGGAACCAGCCTAATTGCCCGTAGGTACCCATCAGGACAACATCAAGAGCGGTGACCGGAAAATCCCAATCGACTGACTCGCGTTGTGGCACGTAACCGATAAGGCTCCGCTGCTGTTTGAGCGATTTTCCGTAAATTTCCACTTTTCCACTTGCCAGTGGCACCAGGCCGAGTGCCGCTTTGATGAGTGTGGTTTTGCCAGCGCCGTTGGGGCCGACGATACCCACTAATTTGCCCTCGGGAACGACGAGATCAATATCCCACAGAACAGGCTTGCGGTGGTAAGCAACGGTGACGTCGTGGATTTCAAGAGCGGGGGGAGGCATGTGGTACAGCACCTCAGGGGCGAACCAAGGTGCTTGATTTACCCGCCGGGGGTGGGATTTAATGCGGTAACGATCGTATCGACGTTGGCCCGCAGCATTCCAGTATAGGTTTCTGCATCCGTGCCTGCTTGCCCCAAAGCATCGGCGTACAATTCCCCGCCAATCTTCAGCTTGTGCCCCTGTGCCTCGCAGGGCTCGATCAACGCCTGGACAATTCTCGGGGAGATCGCCGATTCCACAAACACAGCGGGAATTTTTCTTCGGATCAACAGGTCAACTACGTCATCAAGACGGCCAATTTGAACTTCATCTTCGGTACTCACACCTTTGAGGGGTTCGGTCTCCAGGCCATACGCGGCACTAAAGTAGCCAAAGGCATCGTGGGCAGTCACCAGCAATCGCCGGTCTTTCGGAAGTGCTGCAATCTGGCTACGGCAATAGTTGTCGGTAGCCATGATTTCTGCAACATAATCATCGGCATTTCGTCGATAATCGGCTGCGTGGTCTGGATCGATTTGTTGCATTTGTTCGGCGAGATAATCGAGACAGTCGGTCCACAAGATCGCATCGTGCCACACGTGTGGGTCAAAGAAGCCGTCGAATTCGGGGGGCTTGCGCAATCGCGGGTCGTTGTCGTCGACCAATTGGTCGGTAATGGCGACGACCGTCTTGTCCTTTTTCAGGCCGGATAATATGTCGGCAATCCGGCCCTCAAGGTGCAAGCCATTGTAAACAATCACATCAGCTTCCTGGAGGCGATCGACATCTTGGGGTACCGCACGGAATAGATGTGGGTCAATTCCCGGTCCCATCAGCCCTGTCACCGCAACGTATGGGCCACCAATTCGCCTTACCGCTTCGGTGATCGGCCCGGTCGTAGCTACAACCTTGATGGGATATTCGCCGGTAAAAGGTTCAATCGGTTTTGCAGGACTGGCATGGCGGTGGTCATCGCTAGCAGTGTGGCAGCCTGCTGCCATGCCTGACGCGATTACGAGCCTTACCAACAGAGGGAGAAACCGCATGATGCCAGTCCTCTGGCGTTTTGGATGTGAACGGGCGTAACAGCAGAGCTACGAGTGAACTGCGATAAAAGGAACCACCCGAGATTCTCAACCTACGGGAGTTTCTGTCAACCCGAGTCAACAGGAACTGAAATTGGTTGACAGCCATGGGGTGCAGCGGTGGCTGCTGTTGGTCATCGTTCGCCCAGCTGCCAGTGTGGGTCGGTACCAACCACTTGGTACGGTCCGGACACTTGGGCACGATGCACACCCGGGTACGATGCGGCAAGACACTTTAGCCAGGCGTGTCGAGGTATGGATCCTGACCCATTTGCCGTTGCATTTTTTGGCGTTCTTTGTCGTGATAGAGCATGATCTTGCGGTCGCGAAAGTGCCGACGCTCGACACGACGTTGTGCTTTGCGAAAGAGTGGCACATAACCGGAAAGTGCGTTCCCAGCCTTCAGGTTTTTACCAACTTGTTTGAGTGTCTCTGATTTCTTGGGTCCATACCCGGTCAACAGAATTTCATCATCGAGTGCGAAAAACTGGCGGTAAGTGCCGGGATCCCCTTGCCGTCCGCAACGACCAATAAGTTGGCGGTCGATCCTCTGTGCTTCGTGCAGTTCGCTACAAATCACATGTAATCCACCGAGCTGTTGTACTTCATTGACAAGGCGAATGTCGGTGCCGCGGCCTGCCATATTGGTTGCCACGGTGACCCGGCTACTCTGGCCTGCCGCGGCTACGATTTTTGCTTCCTGGTCAATTTCGCGGGCGTTCAGTACCTGGTGGTTGATCCCATGTGCGGAGAGGAGCTGCGAAAGCGCCACGCTTTTGTCAATCGATCGTGTACCAACCAGAACAGGCCGGCCTTTTTCATGTTGCTCAAGAATATCGGCGATGATCGCTTGCCACTTTTCCCCACTGTTACCGAAGACCAGTGCGGGCATCACCTTTCGGATCGGAGGGCGATTGGTTGGCACCGGGATGACCCGGGTTTTGTAAATCTTGAGGAGTTCGCGACTGCTGGTGCTTGCCGTACCGGTCATACCTGCCAGGCGACTGTAACGGAGAAAAAAGTCCTGGATCGTGATTCGGGCGGCCTGGGCCGTTGGAAACGTGACTTTCACTTCCTCTTTCGCCTCCACCGCTTGATGAATGCCGTCACGCCATTTTCGCCCTTCGCCGAGGCGCCCCGTGAATTCGTCCACAATCACAATCTCTCCGTCTCGAACCACATATTGACGGTCGCGTATCATCTCCCGCCCGACTTTGATGGCACGTTCGACGTGCTCATAGATTTGCGAAAGGGGCATACGGTCCATCTGCTCGTGTTTGCGAAGTGTCCGCACGCGGCGACGTCCTTCCAGCGTCAAGTCAATTCGTTTTTCCTTGTGTTCGTAGTCGTAGTGCTCGTCTTTGGTAAATTCGGGTGCCGTTTCTGCGGCCCAATAGTAGGCGGCGGCTTCTGTCGCTTCGTCTTCACCAGGTGCCGCGCTGATAATCAGTGGAGTTCTTGCCTCATCGATCAAGATGCTGTCAGCCTCGTCAACAAGCATGAAGTGTAAATCGCGCTGAACGGGTTCCTCGTGGCCGTGGCTTGCCTCCCCGAGCATTGCACCGAACAGATCCCGTTGCCCTTCAGAGATCCGCCGTTTGAGAAGTCGATCCCGCAGGAAATCAAACCCCAATTCGTTAGCCGTTCCATAGGTTATATCGCACACGTACTGTTCGCGGCGCACGGCTTGAGATTGCTGGTTCTGGATACAACCGATGGTCATCCCCAACGCCTGGTAGAGCGGTCTCATCCAATCTGCGTCTCGCTGGGCAAGATAATCGTTGACCGTTGCCAGATGAGCCCCTTTGCCGTCCAGGGCAGCCAGATAAAGCGGCAATGTGGCGGTCAACGTCTTGCCTTCGCCCGTCTGCATTTCAATGATCGAGTTATGGTGTGCGGCGATTCCTCCCAGCAGCTGAACGTCGAAATGACGCATTTCCACCTTGCGGCGGCCAGCCTCGCGGACGAGCGCGTATGCCTCGGCCAGGAGTGAATTGAGCGACTCTCCACTCCGCGCCCGGTAGCGAAGTGAAAGGCTCTTCTTGCGCAGGCCATAGTCGCTCAAATTCTGGAGATCGGCTTCCAAGTTGCCAATCGCGGGAATCAGCGGAGCCCATTGCGCAAGACGCCTGCCCACCGGCCCGCTTGTGGCCGTGCGGATGTTACGTATTAACGCGTGGGGTATTGTCAACGAACATGCAGGGGTTGAGGTCTGGAAGTCAGGGCTGGTTACCCAGTCCACGGGCCGCGGTAACCGCTTGTCACCGTGTTGGAGGCAAAGTCTCCTGCTTTGAACGGCCTGTCGGATCCTAAAACCTACCCCATATCCGGGTGTGCGCGAAACCCGTCACTTGTCGGTGTATGGCGAGGGAGTCTGCCAGCCATGGGCCACGGCAGGACGGGGACGGGTAGCCGGTGGTGCTGGCTGTGGAGTTACGCCTGCCGTTTGAGGGACCGCGAGAGACTGGATCCCGGCCGCTGCAGGGTGCGTCGTGACAAAACTCGCCTGCTGTATGGGGACCGGCAGTCCAGTTGTGGGTGGCGAAACATAATGGGTCCCCGGTAGGCGAATTCGCGGTGCCGTTTGGGTCGCCGGCTGCGCGATCGCTGGCGTCGCGGGACTGGCGCCAGGGTTTGCCGTAAAACCAGGGCTGCGCCAGGCGGCTGGTGATACGAAGTTGCCCCCTGTGGACGTGAGCGTTTGCGTTGCCGGGGAGCTCGCCTGCAAAGTGGGCGAGGGAGCGGTGGTTGCTACAGGAGCGGCCGGCGGTGTGAATCGGCTATCGGATACCGTGCGAAACGAACCTGCCATCTCACTGGGCACCAGTGAGACGGGTTGAATTTGCGGCGTCTTTAAGGCAGCAACAGGCGGAGGTACCGTCGGGGACAGCGGGGTTGTGGAGACCAACGGAGGTCCTGCCGGGGCAGTTGCGCCTTGCAGTACAGGAACGGGATCTCCAGGGTAGTAGGGTTGGGCAGAGCCGGGGCCCAATGATCGTGTCGCTGGTGGCGGCACGCGGCTACTGGCTGAGAACGGATTCGAGAAGAGAGGTTTACCGTTCCCCTGGCACCCAAACGTTCCCAACACAAGTGTCGACGCAACAACGAAAAGTAAGTGAACTTCATTTCGATACATCCGCAAATTCCCTTCCACACGTGGCTGATTGTTTGGGGAAATGAATACGAAAGAAGAAGAACGATACGTTTCCATCGAGCACCAAAACGCTAGCAGAAAATTTCCTTGGTGCGTAGATTAGCGGTATTGCTGGCCACGTCCAGGCCATTTCCAGCAGATAACTGGCAGTCGATGATGCAGATGCTATCGTGGGTCGGCAGAGTGCGAAGTCGTTGGTTGTCCGTAAACATCCCTGCTTGCAGAGATTACCATTTTGGTGCGAGGCTGAGACCTCTGGTGCTTTCACCCGGACGAAGGACTCGTTTAATCGTCAAGCTGAGCCAGCTTGGGTGTTTGTTCAAAATAGGGATTAAGAACAACGAGAGGCTGACCTTGGCGGAAGCTCGTAAGTCGGCCCTGGTGGTCCGTCTCGACGCTTTGGGAGCTTGGGACGTAGGGATTTCTGATGATTGCCGGTTTAATCAGCTCACCCATGATCTCGGGTGTCCGGACATTGCCTGAATAAGCAAACGGGCTGTAGCCATAGGGACGTGGAATCGGGTAGCTGTAGTAGACCGGGGGGTGTAGCGCAAAGTAGGGCGGGATCGGAATCAATCCAATCCGGTAGAGATCAAAGACGGTCGTGATGCTTGTACCCCCGAAACCACTAAATCCAAACGTTCCCGAAAATTCGCCATGGTCCGCCAGCTTTTGCGAGTAGCCTTCGGACTGCATGGCCCCGAAAAGTGCCGCGCTGACAATCGCGATAAAAAGAGTCCGCTTTTTCATCTGGTTTTTCCTCAGGGTTGTCGCTCTCAAGAAGTCCCCACAGCTAACGAACTCCAGCTTAATTGCCCGCGGGCAATGGGCAAGTCGCAAAACCGGACTCTCCGCGGAAAAGTGGCCGGTGGGCGGTTTTCTTGTCGTAAAATCAAGCCCGTTGGAAGTTCTGGCGCGGGAGCCAACGGCGGCCCTGGTGGAAGCAACCCGAATCACTCGATGGCTAGGCTGTTTTTACCCTGCTTGTGAAAACAAAGCCGTTGACGCTCGTTACAACCGGCACTTGGGGGTTCGCTTCGTGCCGGACGGCCTGATTTCCGATGGTCCCGCTGCAGGAGCAGCGTCCCGACCGTGGTGCAGGTGGGCGAGTTGATGACGGACCAGGCAGCCTTACGGTAGAATAGTTTTTCATGGAACCGGCCCTCCTTACCCAGCAACTCAAGTCGAAAGCCCGTCAACTCGGTTTTTCGTTAACGGGTGTCTGCCCGGCTGTCACGGTTCCCGGAGCGGCCCGGCTGGATGCGTGGCTTGATGCCGGTTTTGCTGGGCAGATGCATTACATTGCTGACCGTCGGGATGCCTACGACCACCCCCGTGGTGTGCTGGATGGCGTGCAAAGCCTGCTCATGCTGGGGATCGATTATGCAACGTTGCAGCCGGTGGACCCGCCAATCGGGTTGGGGCGCCTTTCCCGTTATGCCTGGGGCAGTACCGACTATCACGACCTCATCCGCAACCGATTAAACGAGTTGACGGGCCACCTGCAGTGTTTGTCTCCCCAGGCGGTTACGCGTGGTGTGGTCGACACAGCTCCCCTGATGGAACGCGACTTTGCCGAACTGGCTGGGCTTGGTTGGATTGGCAAGAACACGTTGCTGCTGAATCGGGACCGCGGGAGTTGGTTTTTCCTGGCCGCGCTATTGACCGATCAACAGCTTGTGTACGACGCACCCCAAGCAACCGATCATTGCGGCACGTGTCGGGCGTGCCTGGATGCATGTCCGACGCAAGCATTCCCGCAACCCTATGTCCTCGACGCTTCACGCTGTATCAGCTATTTGACGATCGAATTGAAAGATTCCGTTCCCGTTGAACTTCGTCGCGGGGTAGGGCAATGGGTATTCGGGTGTGATGTTTGCCAGGAAGTGTGTCCCTGGAATTCTCAGGCAGCAACCACAAGCGAGCCAGCTTTTCAGCCGTTATCGGATCACAATCCACTCGAATTGATCCCGCTTTTTTCGCTGACCGACGAGGAATTTCGCGCGCGGTTTCGGAGCACTCCGCTGTGGCGGCCACGCCGTCGGGGACTGCTCCGAAATGCCGCCATTGTGTTGGGAAATCACCCCGTCCCGGAAGCAATACCAGCACTGTTCAAAGGCCTCGTTGACCAGGAACCGCTCATCCGCGGCGCCACGGCCTGGGCGCTGGGCAACTACCATGCCGCAGAAGTCAGCTCCGAACTCAGCAGGCGTCGTCAAATTGAGGAGGACACAGAAGTCTGCAGGGAAATCGACGCCGCGCTTCTGTACCTGGCTCAACGGCCATCTCCACAGAGCCCCTGATGTTGACGAGAGCACGTTCCAAAAGAGACAATTCAGAGTATGAACCATTTGTGTCGCCCGTCGTGTCCCCTGCGAATCGGACCGATCGAGCTTGATTTTCCTGTAGTGCAGGCAGCTTTGAGTGGTTATAGCGACCTGCCGATGCGAGTCACTGCGCGTCGCCTGGGAGTGCCGTACACGCTTTGCGAAGTCATGCTCGACAAGTTTCTGGTGGCACTGAAGCCGCGGCGCAAGAACCACCATTTTTTGGCGGTGGCCGACGAAGAGCACCCGGTTGGCGGTCAGTTGATGGGTGCGGAACCAGCGCAGTTTGGTCTTGCAGCCCAGCGCCTGGTGGAGCATGGCTTCGATGCAATCGACATTAATTTCGGATGTCCGGTGAAGAAGGTTTTGGGGCGATGTCGTGGAGGATTTCACCTCGGCCAGCCAGCGGTTGCTTTGGAAATCGTGTCGCGCGTGCGCGATTCGGTACCGGCTTCGATTCCCGTGACGGTCAAGATGCGCCGTGGGATCGACGATACCCCTGAAAGTCGGGATAACTTTTTCGAGATTTTTGACGGTGCTTATGAACGCGGCGTGGCAGCCATCACGGTCCATGGTCGCACGGTAACTCAACGCTACGACGGGCCCTCGCGGTGGGAGTTCTTGCGAGATTTGAAACGCTACGCCGGTCAGCGCGTTGTTTTGGGCAGTGGAGACTTGTTTTCTGCCCGGGCTTGCCTCGATATGCTTGCATACACTGGCGTCGATGGGGTCACGGTTGCCCGAGGTGCGATTGGAAATCCCTGGATCTTTGGTCAGGCTCGGGCGTTGGCCCAGGGGTTGCCCCTTCCCCTTCCCCCCTCATTGCACGAGCAACGGGACGTCATTGCAGAGCACTACCGACTTGCCGAAGAAACCTTCGGGCCGGTACGCTGCGTACCCGATATGCGAAAGTCTGCAATTAAGTATTCCCAGCTGCACCCACATCACCAGCAGGTACGGAAAGATTTTTGCCAGGTGAAACAAGCTGGGGCATGGCGTGAAGTGCTCAATAAATGGTATGCGGCCGATGGTCCGGGAGTGCATCCTCAGATCACCGAGCCAAATCCCCGATCTCATGACGCAATCCCGCCTGTCGGCGAAAGTTGCAACCCCACACGCGATCAGCAGCCTGCATGGGCCGGTGCTATTGCCAAAGGATGAGGCGTGCTTGAAGTCATCCTTTCGATTCTAGCCGTTTGTTGCTTGATTTTGGTCGTCCTGATTTTTTGGTTGCTGATGTTCGTTGGTTTGCCAGGCACATGGCTAATTGCGGCTGCCGTCGCCATCTACTCCTACGTGATTCCCTCAACCTGGCGGGTGGAGATCGAATGGCCGTGGGTCATTGCCTTGCTGGTGATGGCAGTGGTTGGTGAAGTCCTTGAATTTCTTGGCGGGGTACTCGGTACGCAGCGGGCAGGGGGGAGCCGACGGGCTGTCGTACTTGCCTTAATCGGTTCTCTATTTGGAGGGTTGGCCGGCGCGATGATCGGATTACCGATTCCGATGGTGGGTTCCCTCGTCGGGGCAGTCATTTTTGGGGCAGCTGGCGCTGCGGGGGGAGCCTTCCTGGGTGAAATGTCGCTGGGAACAGCGACCGAGAAGACATGGCAGGTGAGTTGGGGGGCTTTCTGGGGCCGCTTGCTTGGTACCGGGGTAAAGTCACTGGTGGGAGTGATTATGGTTGCGATGGTCGTGGTTGCACTCTGTACAGGCGGCTAGAACCATAGCAAGCCACGCAATCGCTCCGAGAGAGAAGGCGGGGGATTGGAGTCTTCGAGTGGCGGTAAGGGTTCCGACTTTTGGTCAGCCATTTGCGGCGTGGCGCCATCGTGATCCGACTCTGGAACCGGCAGGTACTCTTCAATGAACCGGGGCCAATAACCGTCCAATAACTGTTCACAATTCGTCAGGTGTCCTTTTCGTAAAGCACTCTCGGCAGCTCTGATTTTTTTCAGTAACTCGTAACGTTGATACTCAGATGCCGGATAGTAATCGAGCGGAAAGAGCAAATGCTGTAGACTAACATCATCGATTGAAACTTCTCCAGCACCCAATAACTCGAACCGGATGTACATTTTCGCGTTTGAATTTAGCGGCAGGTCCTCCACGCTGAAAGCGTATGCGGTCCATTCTTCGTTGATTGGCAGCGCTGATGGATTCGGACCACCCAGCACCGTCAACTGCCGGTAGTGCGGCTTTCCCAACGATTCAAAAACAATCCGCAGTTCTGTTTTCGGATCAATATTCCGGCCACGAAAATGTGCAGTCAACGCCAGTTGGCCTGTGGCAGGGATCGCAAAATCGTGACTCTGCACACCAGCCGCGTTACCCGTCGATTTGAGGAGCAGGCAGGTGCGTCCTTTGAAGGGAGACAACTCCGAATAGACAATTTCTGCCGTGCCTAATGGATTCAGTGGCCACCAGCCTGAGATCGGCTCGGTAGACGGCTCCTCCCCGAACGCTTCGATTCCGGGATTGGTAAGGACACGGTACTGGCCGTATTCTTCGTTGGTGAGCTCGCGGCGGGTTAGATCTTCAATCCTGGCGGAGAGCTGTTCCTTGGCCGCAGATGATATTTCAACTTGTACACCGGTTAGCTCAATATGAGCATTGCTAAACCGGACTGCTTGCATTGCGTACGGGGCAAGTTCAAAACGGAGGGCGTGGTTTCCCTTATTCAAGAGTCGATCGTTGCCCGATGCCGGCCCAACCCCACCTGTGAAGGTGATCGCCGTTTGTTTTGGTACGCTTACGGTAACCTGGGTTGTCACAGCCCAACGCGATTCGTTGATGATGCATGTGGTCGTGTCGTTGCTCCGACGATAGGAACGAAGCGTGACTGGTTGTTGCCGTTCGACTTCGACCTCGGCTGCGTTGCCAGGCAGCACGCTGAACACCCGCCTGAGTTCACGCATACTCTCCTCTTCGGCGAGCAGACGTCGAGCGCCGCCATTCACAAGCACATCTACATCACTGGAGGCAAGCGTGGTCACAAAAGATCGCCGAGCAGCAGTTCCGTTCGGTACGAACTGTGTTGTCGATGGCAGGTTGGCTAATTCACCCAGTGGGAGTGGTTCGTTCTCAACCTCCGCCAGTGGGTTTGCCCGACTGCGGTGATAAATCAAGAGTCCTGGCAGCGATCCCTCATCGGTTAGCTGTGTGAAATCGTTACTGCGATTGATTTGCAGGTCGGTGGCCCGGTCAACGAGCGGTCTAGCTGGAGATTCAAACTGTGGGCGCAAGAGCACCAGGGCTGGAATTTCGGCCAGTGCGGCGGGATCGATAGCCAGGTCCTGAAGTAACGGTTGCAGGCTGGTTTTCTCCAGTAACTGGGGGCGTAAACGGGGTTCGATGTCGGGTCCCGAAAACAAATTCTCGGTTGTCAGAATAAGACGCCGTCCGCTACCAGTTTCGCGAATCCATTCCGCAAGCTGACCGAAATCGCGCGTGGCTCGGGCACAATCCCCATCGAATTGCCGCCGGAGTTCCGGTCCCGAGAGTTGCAGTCCCAAACCACCCAGGGACTTGTGGGTTCCGTAGCGGGCAAGTAGTTCCTGAACAATTATGCGGGTGTTCTTTTCAAATCGAATGGCAGGGATTAGGGACAGGCCCTGACGTTCAAAAATTCGCAAAGCCAGTTCCAGTTGGTCCACTTGCGGATCGCCAGTTGACTCGGTACCTGCGGGCTCGTTGGGCACCGAAGTTCTCGACTGCAGACCGGATGGTTCCCCGACAGCCAAGATCGCGGCGTTGTAACCACCGTAGTGAAGGTAGTCGACGAGCTGGTTGAACCGAGTGAGTGAAGTTTGTTGAAACTCGTTTTCCGTTTCACTCTCCCCGTCATGACGGTTTGCCGTCGCGGCCTGGTTCAGGAGCGACGATTCGGAAACGTACATTGCCACCAGCCGCTGTCGACTCCGTTCCCTTGCGACAGGTCGGCTTTCCGCAGGGGAAAGCCGCGCGGGTCCTGCAAACACGCGAATTTTCCCAAAATGCGCTGGAATTTCCCGGTGCACATTCGAGATGAGTAGGATGGGAGAACGTGAACGAGGCCAGAACAAAAGCCGATGTTTTTGCAGCGGCGCCTCGTCAACTGTGGCATGCCGGTCCTTGAAAACAGTCGCTTCTGCAGGAAACGAGTCGCTGTTGGTGTTCGGCTGAAGGATAGTGAACGCGAGCTTCGACTCCGTATCGGTCAGATATTCGATTTCTACCTGATGCGGATGACCAAGATCATTGACCGGCAAGGCATATGCCTGCCAGTGTGGCGCACCCCCTGAACTGGCATCTGGAGGGGGTAGTTTTACAAAACTGCCATGCTCAAGCTGAACTAACTGCGGTTCGGTGCTCCCGGATGTGCCGTTTGGGCCCACGCCTGATAGCCGGTGCAACTGGGTCCAACTTGGAAGCCGTTGCCACCAACGCGGGTTTGTCGGCTCGAACAACCCGATTTCCTGCCACGATCTCTGTGGATCGGTCTGGGCAGGTGATGTCCCGCCCAGGACGACCAGTTCAAAGGATCGGTCGATCAGGAACTTGGGACGCCCCCTCAGGCCGAACCGTTGAAATGCGCGGGGTGGCGCTGCCGTAACGGCAATTTCATACGCTGCTTCGACGCCAGGCAGGTCGATCGTAAATTCCTTGGTAAGTTTTCCATCAAGCGGGACCTGAAGTTTTTCCTCGAAGTTCCAGCTGGCTTTACCACCTGCGGCAGATCGCAGTTGAACTTTGACGTCAAGAAAGCGGCCAATCACATATTCGGGAAGCAGCAGCTTCAACTGAAAATGGAATTGTTCACCCGGAACAAAGATGAGATCTTGCCGCTGGGAAACAAGGCGGGCGTTGCTTGGCGCTGCCTCCGTTGTTTCTGCTGGCAGTAAAGCGGCACAGGCACAAAGCCATGCCGCAGTCCTCCCAATAGCGGGTTGATGTCGCGGCGCAAGCTTCCCCGGACGCACACTGCAGGTACGAGATTCAACGCTCAGTTGCGGACGTCCTTGTCCGGTCATGGCAGATCGTTAATGCGAACGTGTTCCGAAACTGTTATTAGAAACAGCCCGGGGTCACCTTGTAAAATCCCCTTCCGCGTCAGTTGGCCCTACCACAAAGTAGGCGGCGGATTGTAGTTACGTTGGTTTTGGAATGCCAGAGCGATCAGTGCTTGCAAGCAGCTCTTTTCATGCGGGTTGAAATACTGGCTGCGAATGCAGGTAACAGCATCGGCCACGCCCCAGTGCCAGCTGTGCAGTCAGTCGGCTGGCTCACGAAGTATTGGTTCAAGCTGGGGCTGGTCAAGCGGCTCATTTTGCTGGCATGCCGTTTCGAATTGCCGGATCGTCTGAGCCAGCCCTTCGACCACCTCACCGCGGAGGTCTGCAATGTCATTGATCTCATGATAGTCATCGGGGCGAAGAAATAATTGCCGTTCCGGCGACCGGTTTGCATCGTTTCCAGATAGGATGCCAACTTCACCGGGGTTTTCTTGCAGACACCAGCTAGGGGTGCGAATTGCCCGCAACCCACCTGCCGAGATTGAAACCGTGTGATCCCGCCATGCAGTGCGACTGCCCTCAACCAGGGGTAGCAGGCTGCGGCCGTCGGAGCGGGCCAGGTTGGTGGTTCCGCGTGCCACCCAATCAAGCAGGGTTGGCATCACATCGCCGGTTTCGACCAACGCATGGATTCGCTGAAGTTGACCGGTGCTATCGGGAAATCGAATCAATAGCGGTACATGCACATGTTCGGTGAAGAGTTGAGGTCGGATGTGGCCAAGGCATCCATGTTCACCGAGCGGAAATCCACGGGTACCGACGATGGCCAGGAGCGGAACCGCCTGGCCGTCTTTGTTTCCTTCAAGCCGTAGAGAATCACAAAACGCTCCCAGGCAGGTATCAAGCAATTGCACCTGGGAGGCATGGGCACAGGCAACCCGAAATACCTCATCCGGATTTTCGCCGCTCAGTTTGGAACACGGGGGCCTTAGTCCGTCGTAGGGCATCGGGTCGTCGTCGTCGCACAAGGCCTGACGCCAGTCGAGCGGTGCGTCCCACGGACCGGTCATTCCACTCAGGTGGATCCATAAGAATTGTTTTTGAAACTCGTGTCGGCCTGCAGGCCCATCTTCCGGATCTTTGTGCTCTGTCACCAGTTGGCTTGCGCGGGCGAACATCTGGGAAAAATGAGTCTCGGCAGGCTCGTTGGCGTGCCCCGCCACTGCAGGCGTGACCCAGGCTGTTTCTGCAAATCCTTGCACGCCCGCGTACTCTTGCAACGCCGTATCATCGCTCAGGAGTGTCGTGTGATACTGCTGGTTCGCCAAAAGCTGCGGCAAGGCCTCTGGTTCTGCTCTGGTGGGGGATGCATGACCATCCTTTCGCTCGACCAGTAATCGGAGCGGATGGTCCGCAGTCCAGAGTGAGCGGTACACGGCGTCCAGGTCAGTTGCCGGGGCAAAACACCACTCGGCTAGAACCGACTCGCTAGCGAGTTCGTCGAGGCATGGTGTTTCGAACCACGTATTGCCATAGGCTCCTAGTGCCGATGCGCCGAGCCCGTCAACCGCAATTACGACAATATCGTTCTGGTTCATCCTGGCAAGTATAGTCGGCTCGCGGCAGGGCCCATAGGACCGTGGGTTTGTTCGCAGTTTGCCTGCGGGGTCACTGCTCAAGCTTACCGTGAAGCCCAGCGGTGCCGAAATTGCCCACATCTGGGTCGGCAACTGCCGGCTTTCGTGAAGTACAGGTGTCGGCAGGTACGCGGGCAGCACACTCACCATGAAAACTCGGTGAGCACGTATCCAGCGGAGTGCCGCGACAGCACGGACCAGATGCCAACTCCGTCTGAACACGAGGCTTTGTGATCTCGGGCTCGGACAACAACGGTTGCGACGGGGAAAACGGATGTATTGGTTTCACCGGGGGAATGTGCCTGAATTTGTGGTGCCAACCGAAAAAAAATATCGAAAAGTTATTGAGGTGCCAGTGCCTGGTTCGACAGGAACGGCCCGTTTTTCCATTACGAGTGGCCCCTTCTGTTGAGGCGATCATGATTGCTGGTGCGGTACTGCTTCCCGATCGACATCTCCCAGTCCATAATTGACAGATGCTTACGGAATTTGCCCTGACGACTTTGGCACGCCTGCTCAGCGGAGCTAGCGTTCGCTGGATTGACTCGCAACCCGACACGTGCCAGCGGATTTATTTTGCCAATCATACCAGTCATCTGGATGTAATTCTGGTCTGGTCGGCGCTACCTCACCACGTTCGAGAACTGACGCGGCCGGTTGCGGCCAAAGATTATTGGAGCCGCGGTTGGATACGGCGTCACATTGCCAAGAGCTACAACGCACTACTGATTGACCGCAAACAGGTTAAAGTACACCAAAGCCCTGTCGACATGATGCTGCAGGAGATGGGAACACAACACTCGGTGATCATCTTTCCCGAAGGGGGACGTCGGAGTGAGGACGGGATCGGAGAATTTAAGAGCGGGTTGTACTATTTAGCCAAGAAGCGACCCGACTTGGAATTGGTGCCTGTATACATTGAGAATATGAATCGAATTTTACCACGGGGTGAATTCCTGCCGGTGCCACTGTTGTCCTGCGTTTCGTTCGGACCGCCGATCTACCTGGAGTCAGCCGAAGCAAAGGTCCAGTTTTTGAAGCGTGCTCGCGCAGCAGTTATCAGTCTGAAAGAGATCGAGTAAACTCATGGCTCAGAACTGGGCATTGGCTGGTATGGTCGCCGCCCTCTTGTTGGTTGCGACGACCGTCGGTCAAATCATCAAAAGCCAACCACAGCTTGGATTGAACCCAGCCGCTGTCGCTGCCTTCAATGGCCGGGTTCGGTCATGGTGGATTATTTGCTGCATGCTGTCGGTTGCTTTTCTACCGATCACGCCTGCAGTCACGGTTGCTCTGTTTGGTTGTTTAAGCTTTTGGGCTTTGCGCGAGTTTATCACCCTTACACCGACTCGGCTGGGGGATCACCGCGCACTCTTCTGGGTCTTTTTCCTTTTTACACCGTTGCAATACGTCCTGGTTGCGATGGATCTATATCGGCTCTACAGCATCCTGATCCCGGTTTACGCCTTCCTGTTTATCCCTGCACGCGTTGCCATCGCCGGCGACCCGAAACGCTTTTTAGAACGGGTGGCCAAGATCCAATCAGGCCTGCTCGTTTGTGTCTATTGCCTTAGTTTTGCCCCAGCACTGCTTTACCTCAAAAACATTCAGCCGGCTGAACGGTCTCGGCTCTTGTTCTTTTTTGTGACCATGGCGTTGCTCTCCGAAGCGTTGCAATACATCTGGAGTCGAACCTATGGGCAGCATGTCATTGCCCCAGCCATCAATGCAACTCGAACCTGGGAAGGACTCCTCGGGGGAACGGCCAGCACCGCACTGGTTGCCTGGGCTCTCTCGCTCTTTACCCCCTTCACCCATTGGCAGGCGGCCCTGATGGGAATGATTATCGCCGTGATGGGCTTTGCGGGTGCGATGACCATGTCTGCCATCAAACGAGATCGGGGAGTGCGAGACTATGGCACCCTTGTCGAAGGGCATGGGGGGGTCCTCGACCGGATTGACGCGATTTGTTTCGCAGCCCCTGTCTTTTACCATGTGACGCGGCAGATCCTCGCCTAGTAAAACCGCTAGCGACGTACCGCTCCGGTACGATCGTTGGACGCACTCGCTGCCATTTGCGCATAAACCGAGCTTACGGTTACAGCCGCGGAGTGCCCGGAGCCGGCTGCCCCTGCCCGCGGCGAATCGTCGGGACTTTGACCACGAACGACCGCACCCTTCCGGACTGCCGGTACGTTCGAAGCGATTTGGCTGGGCGATCCATCAAGGCGGGGGCGTCCCGCTTTGATCCACGAAAGCCATGAATTCTGCAGGACCTGCAGATTTTCGTAACCGTAGTGCTGCTTGACGGCCCGAGGCCAGTTCTCATCCTTCAAACCGTCTGCCAGAAAAACTAAAAAGGCCTGTTTGCCACTCGACTCAAGCAGCATTTGCGCTAGTGAATGTCCCTGAGAGTAGAGCGGCAAGACATCTCGGGGGTAGTCTTTCATTGCCAGCATCTGGCTGAAGGGGATGCCTCGCCGCTGTTTCAAGAAGTCGATCAACATGCGTTCTTGTTTGGCAATTTCGCTGGGGTGTTCGACCGTCGTGCAGGCACCCTCATCGGCCCAGCGAGGTAAAGGTTGGCGAAAATAACAAGCAAAGATCGTGTGCGTGACTTCGTGCGGCAATACCGAGTCGAGAATCCGCTGTCGACTGCCCTGAATATTCATTCGCCAACCAAAAACTTGACCCTGATCAAAAATGAAACTGGTTGCCCCACCCGCACCAAGATGACGACCCACCTTTGCATGAATGGGACAGGGTTGTGACCAGGGTGGCATTTCTTTGCCAATCCATTCGGTCGAAAGTGTCTGACGCCATCGTTCAGCCGCATCACCAATCTCTTTGGCAAGTGCCCCAGAGGGGGCTGAGACCGTGAAGTTGCGAGTGCGATAGCCAGCTCCCCAGACGCTATTCAGGAAAACTAACGTGATGACCGTACAAAAAACCGGTCGGGCGAGACGAGCTTCCATGCTCTTCTCCTTGGGCGAGGTAACCGTTTGTGGCGGGAATGCGCGCCAGGAATCGGAGACCGGCTTAACACCGGCCAAGCAAACCATCCGTGGTCAGCTGCGGGAACTCTTCCGCTTGAAGCCTGTCGCACCTGGGTAAAGTTGCGGGACTGTAGCAAGGATTTGTTGATCAGCACCAGACGAATTGCAAAGGGGGGATGGATGGATACCCACCTGGTGCTAGCTGTCGGTGCTGGCCGTGTCGACGCCGCCGGTCCCTTGGGATCCAACCCATTTTTAGGTCGCCGTTTGCGCTTCCTTGATCTGATCGAGCATCCGACCGGGAGAACCCATGACGTTGTAGCCAGCATCAAGATGTAAAATCTCACCCGTAATCCCGGCAGACATCTCAGATAGCAAAAATGCACCACTTTGGCCTGCCTCGGCATGCGAGATATTTCTCCCCAGCGGAGCAACGGCTTCATACAGCCCGAGCATTTGCTCGACCCCGGCTCCACGGCCAGAAATTGTTTGCAGCGGACCAGCACTCAGTGCGTTTACACGAATACCGCGGGGCCCGAGATCGAAGGCCAGGTATTTGACGATCGAATCGAGGGCCGCCTTGCACACCCCCATTACGTTGTAACCCGGCACCGCTTTTTCACCCCCAAAGTAGGTCAGCGTGAGAATACTCGCATTCTCATTGAGAATTCCCGCCGCTGCATGGCTCAAGGCGATCAAGCTATAAGCGCTGATTTCCATCGCCAACTTGAAACCGTCACGACTCGTGTCGACCGTGTCCCGCTTTAAATCATCGGGCAGCGCAAAGGCAATCGAGTGGAGCATAAAATCCAGTTTCCCCAGCTTTTCCTCCGAAATGTGCATTAAGTCGGTAATCTGGTCATCGTTGGTCACATCCATCGGCTGTACAAATGCGACCTGTGGATTGCCCTCGATGAGCTTTTGAATGCGGTTCAGATTTTTTTTCCGCGGGTCATCCGGTTTGTCGGGCATGTACGAAAACCCGCACTCCCCACCCTCTTGTAAAATGTGGTCAGCAATCGCCCAGGCGATCGACTGCTTATTGAAGACGCCCGTAATTAATCCCCGCTTGTTGTCGAATAACTTGGACATATCCTTCCTCCTTGTATCGCATTCGCGACAGGTATGCGTTGCGTAATTGACACTGCGTTTTATAATTCCGTTTGACAGCCACAATCTTAGCGTCCCTTCCCGGGGATGGGGATAGCTGAAAATGAACGTATCGCCTCTGGCTTCTGTACTTTTGGAGCAGTCGGGCAGTTCTGTCTCGGTCGTCGATTTTTTGAGTTCGGTCCTGGCAGAGTACTCTCAACGCGGTGGTGGGGGCTTGGCGGTCGTGCGTCCCATCCCACCCAACTGGTCGATCCTGGCCGCCGAAGGTCTTTCGCAGGCAGAGATTCCTTGGGACCTGGTAGCCGACGTGTTTGAGCAAGGTCTGCCCATCGTTCGCGACGACTGGCAAGCCATACCCCTTGTGGCCAATCCTCAGGGAACGATTCCGAACGAGCCATTGGCCTCTGTTTCGGATGTACTGATCGTGGCCCACCCGCTTGCAGAGGAAGCTGCGGGTGTGGTTGGCCACCAACTTGCGTCAGCCTTGCGAAGCGTCAGACGGCAACAGCGAGCCGAGCGACGGATCCGCCGTCTGGAAAAGATTCTCGAAATCACCCACGCGTGGCACCAGACCCATGAAATGCAGATTTTGTTGACGCGCATGGCAGAAGCCGCCACCGATCTGCTCGAAGCCGATCGAGCGAGCATATTCCTGTGGGATAAGAAGAACCGGTTGCTCGTTGGCCGTCCCGCTCTTGGAGTCGACGGAAACGAGTTGCGTCTACCCGATGATGCGGGAATTGTTGGCCAGGTCGTTCAGCTCGGCGAGTCACGTCGTGTCGACAACCTCGACGCTGCAGAGATTGACCGCACCGTCGACGAACACACGGGTTATAAAACCAACACGATTCTTTGCGTACCGTTAGTCTCCTCCACGGGCCAGCGAATGGGTGCATTCGAGGTGCTTAACAAGCACCAGGGGCAGTTCACCGCCGAGGATGAGCGCGAACTTTTGGAGCTTTCGGCCTGTGCCGCCACTGCCTTGGAGAATACCCGGCAGTTAGAAGATCTCCTGGTTCACCATGAACAATTGGTGGAACAAGCTGCCGAACAGGTGGAATTTATTGGAAATTGTTCATCGATTGAGGCGATGCGAGCAACGATTCGGCGTGTTGCCGACACCGATCTGGCCATTCTTATTCTTGGTGAGAACGGTACGGGCAAGGAAGTCATCGCGCGCTCGATGCACTACCGCAGCCAACGCCGCACGGCGCCCTTTGTCGCCGTCAACTGCGCGGCCCTGACCGAAACCCTTCTGGAAAGTGAACTTTTTGGGCATGAGAAAGGCGCCTTTACCGATGCACACGAATCTCGGGCGGGCAGATTCGAAATCGCCACGGGTGGCACATTATTCCTCGATGAAATTGGTGACATGAGTCTGAGCGGCCAGGCAAAGCTGTTGCGCGTGCTGGAAGAAAAAACCGTGGTTCGAGTTGGCGGTTCCACACCGATTCACACCGACGTCCGCATTCTGGCCGCCACAAATCAAAATCTGGCCGAGCTCCTGGAGACGCGTCGATTTCGGGAAGACCTTTACTTTCGCCTCAACGTGGTCAGTATCGAACTGCCTCCCTTGAGAGAGCGTGGCGACGACATTATCCTGCTCGCGGAGCACTTTTTGACGGAATTCTGTCGCAACATCGGCAAGATCCTGCCCAAGTTTACGGTTGCAGCTCGCAAGCGACTCGCCGCCCACCTGTGGCCTGGCAATGTCCGGGAACTCCGTAATCTCATGGAGCGGCTTGCTTACTTGAGTCCCGCAACGACGATCGACGCTGACGAACTGGCTTTTATTCTCTCACCACGCAAGGAATCGATTGGTTTAATCGCTGCGGATCTTGCGCTCAACGATGCAACACGTGAATTTCAGCAGTCTTATATCCAGCAGACGATCCAAAGGACGTTGGGAAACGTCAGCGATGCGGCAAAGTTGCTTGGCGTACATCGGTCGAACCTGTATCGCAAGATGCGACAACTTGGGATGGAAACTGGTGACGAAGCGTAGCGACACCAGGACCGGCAGCCAACAACACGGTGTCCATGGCCCTTCCCGATCAGTCCGTAGCGGACTTGCTGCGTGATCTCAAACGACGAGACGTGATAGCTCGAGTAGGCCCCAAGGATCAGGAGACTAGCTCAAGAAATCGCTGCAAAAGGGAATTTGATTCGGGTGTCTCGTGGCAGGTAGCCGCGAACTGGTCGACGGTCATGTGGGCATGGATCTGGACGTATTGCGGGTAAGCACGAACCCGCTCGAGCAAGCTGGCCCGATCTAGCTCCGGGTGAAACTGGGTGCAGTAGATCTGCTTGTTGCCGAGGCGGAATGCCTGGTTGCGAACCTTTTCGGTCGATGCGAGCAACACCGCATTGGGGGGCAATTCGATCACGTGGTCTTGATGGCCGGCTTGCCCAAGAAAGGCAGGCGGCAGCCGACCGAAAAGCGGATCTTGTGTTCCGGGTTCGGTTAATTGCAGTTCCACGGTGCCAAGCTCTGCGTGCTGGGGATCATGCACACATCGTCCTCCATTCGCGCGGGCAATCGCCTGGAATCCCCAGCAGGAAGCAAAGACTGCTTTCTCGCTATTGCACAACTGACGGAGACCTTCCAGGATGGGATGGAGCCAGTCTCCGTCGCCTGCTGCAGAATACTGACCGCTGCCCCCCAAGAAGACAACGTCGGCCGAGTCGAATTCACTCGAGTTGGGCCAGCCAGTTAGAAGGTTGGCAAGGCGAATCATCGAGGATTGGCACTGAAGTACCCGCGCGAAGCAATCGATTTCTTGTCGACGCATCGGGTCGTCTTTGTTTCGTACCTGCAAAAGAAGGAAGCGTTTTCGATTCATCATTCACCACGATAACCGGACCGGCGTTCCGCTTTTAACGCCGAGTATCTTCGAGGCGTTTTCATCGACAATGGCGAGTTCCAGGAAGTCACTGGAGCCTACTACCGCCAACAGGGTCAGTGCTGGCTGATCGCCATAGGTCTTGAAGATTCCCTGGGTTTCATGCTCGTCGCAATGGATCGTCACCGCTTCATCGGTCGGCACTCCGGCGAGCATTTCACGTGTGATGTTGGTAATCAGGTTGCCGAATGAATCAACCTCAACGACTTGCCCATCGATATGATTTGCCACTTTCTGAACCTCGGGCCAGTTCAGCAGCGCCAGCCGATCGACTGGCTCACCCAACTCGTCGGGAGATAACCCAAGGCTCAACCGGGCTGCCACTGGTGCCATGATGTCGCGTCCATGAAAGGTGTCTGAGACCTGTGGTGCCCAAAATTGGGATGCGGTCAGTGCGATTATCTTAGATGGTTGCTGGCGGGCAGCCAAGCGACCCAGCAGGCCGTTGTCCGGGGCGACCAGTTGCTGCCCTCCAATTTCGGCATAAACGAGTTGTCGCCCGGTTCCCACGCCCGGATCGACCACGGCTAAATGGATGGTCTGGGGTGGAAAGTAGGGAACGGTTTCGGCGAGGGCCATGGCTCCAGCCGCAATATTTTGCGGGGGAATTGCATGGGTCAGATCGACCAGTCGGGCAACCGGATTGAGTGACAGAATCACCCCTTTCATGGCTGCGACGTAGCGACTGCCAACGCCGAAATCGGTGGTCAGCGTGATCATCGGAGTTGCAGGGCTCAAGTTTTCCAAGGGCAGTTTTCCTCCGGCAAAAACCAAAAGCTCGATGCTGCGGCGGACACTATTGCTGGCCCTGGCTCAGGATCATTTGCAGGCAGGTCTCGCGCACTTGATCAGGGGTAACGTTTGGATTTTGCTTCTTGGCCTGTCCGATCAAGGAACCGATTGCCTTGAGCTTTCCGTTTTGAACATCGGCAACGATTTTCGGGTTGGTAGCAAGAAGTTTTTCACAAAGTGAGCTCAAGTCGGATAGATCGACTTCCGCAATGGCCAGTGCGTCCATTGCTTGGGCAACCGTCTGGCCTGCACCCGACATGACCTCAAAGACTTCACGACCGCGGGTACTAGGAATATCACCCGATTTTATTTTTGCGATCAATTCTGCGAGCGCATCAGGGGGGACGTTAAATTGCTCGATCGTTTCTTCGCGATCTTTAAGCTGTCGCAAGACCTCCTGCGTCACCCAATTTGCCGCCGCTTTACTGTCGGTGCCGAGCTCAATGACTTCCAGAAAATAGTTAACCAGCGGGCGGCCTTGATTGACTAAGACCTGGGCATCGTATTGCGACAAGCCATGCTGCTCAGTGAGGCGACGCCCCAGCGCTGCGGGAAGTTCTCCCAGCGAATCGCGTAGTTCTTCCAATTCGTCCGGCGTAACCGTCACCGGCACGAGGTCTGGATCTGGAAAGTAACGGTAGTCGCTCGACTCTTCCTTGCTTCTTTGCCCACGAGTGACGCCTGCGGGCTCATCCCAACCGCGGGTTTGCTTTGGTGCGTTACCAAGTGTTTGGTGGGTTTCCTGCCATTGTTGATACTGCCGTGCCGCCTCGTAATCGAGTGCCCGCTCGACCGCCCGGAAGCTGTTCATGTTCTTGATTTCCACGATCGGGGTCGGAACCGATTCGCCTTGCGTCGGTACGTGCAAGTTGACATTCGCATCAACTCGCAAACTTCCCTCCTGCATATTGCAATCGGAAACACCAAGGTAAGTGAGCAGGAGCTTCAGTTCGTTGAGGAAGATCCTGGCCTCGAGGGAACTACGCAGATCGGGCTCGCTGACGATTTCCAACAGGGGTGTGCCGGTACGATTCAAATCAATCAGGCTGTCGCCCTTAGCGGCAATTTCGTCGTGGACACTCTTGCCCGCATCCTCTTCCAGGTGCGCACGAATAATACTGACTCGCTTGGGCTCAAAGGATCCCTTTGGATCGCTGATTTCCAGGTACCCATTTTCGGACATCGGCAAATCAAACTGGCTGATCTGGTAGCCCTTGGGAAGATCGGGATAGTAGTACTGTTTTCGATCCCACTTGGTGAATTCTGGGATTTTGCAATTCAATGCCACAGCAGTCTTCAGCGCGAGGCAAAAAGCCTCCCGGTTCATCACGGGCAACGTTCCTGGCATGCCGATACAGACCGGGCAGGTCTGCGTGTTGGGTTCAGCCCCAAAGCGAGTGGAGCAACGACAAAAAAGCTTGCTTTGGGTCGCAAGCTGGACGTGCACTTCCAGGCCGATGACGGTGGTGTACGCGTTGCTCATAATGCTGTGTCGTTAACGGGTTTCTGTTCTGGATCGGGAGCCGCGTTTAGTCAAGGTTTGGTGTGCGCTGGGTGTGCCACTCGGTTGCCTGCTCAACCATACGTGCTCCCCGCAGCAGACGATCTTCTTCGAGTGCCGGAGCCAGGAGTTGCAGACCGATAGGTAGCCCAGCGGACGTTTGACCACACGGCAGGCTGATGCCTGGGATACCCGCCAGATTTGCACTCACGGTGTACAGGTCGACCAGGTACATTGCCAAAGGATCATTCACCATTTCGCCGAGGCGAAACGCGGGAGCAGCCGTTACGGGACTGGCAATCAGGTCGACCTCTTCGAAGGCACGATTGAAATCTTGTCGAATCAGCCGACGCACTTTTAGCGCCTTGAGGTAGTAAGCGTCGTAGTACCCGGCACTCAAGGCGTACGTGCCAAGCATAATCCGCCGCTTCACTTCCGGGCCAAATCCTTCAGCTCGGGTACGTCGATACATTCGTACCAGCGCCGAATCAAGTTCCTCGACGGCTGCTTGCTTGCCCTCGGCAGCCAGTTGTTTTCGTTCCGCCTGAAGTTCGGCGAGCATTGCCGGTTCGTCGGTTCGATAGCCATAGTGAACCCCGTCGTACCGGGCAAGATTACTGGAAGCCTCGCTGGGAGCGATCACGTAGTACGTGGCAACCGCATACTTCGCATGGGGAAGGGCAATTTCCTTGATGGTGGCCCCCATGCCAGCGTACGTCTCGATGGCGGCCCGCACGGCAGCTTCAACCTCGCTGTCGAGCCCCGCTGCAAAATGGTCCGGAACCACGCCGAGGCGAAGATTTTCGAGCGGCTTGCCCACCGATGCCGAAAATGCGGGCACCGGTTCGGGCAGTGAGGTTTCGTCGCGCGGGTCATGACCGGCAATGACTTCCAGCAAAAGTGCAGCATCTTCGACCGTTTGTGCCACCGGCCCTACCTGGTCGAGACTGCTGGCGAATGCCACCAGGCCAAACCGGCTCACGCGCCCATAGGTTGGTTTTAAACCAACCACGCCACAGAACGCAGCCGGTTGGCGAATTGAGCCACCCGTGTCGGTGCCGATCGAAAGCGGCGCCATCGAAGCCGCCACACAAGCCGCCGACCCACCACTCGAACCGCCTGGGGTTCGCTGGAGGTCCCACGGATTGTGCGTCTGTTGGAAAGCTGAATTTTCGGTCGACCCCCCCATGGCGAATTCGTCCATGTTGGTCCGACCAATTAAAACCGCATCTTCGGCCAAAAGTTTTTCGATCACCGTCGCGCTGTAGGGTGGGCAAAATTCCTCCAGCATCCGCGAACCGCACGTCGTGCGTTCACCACGCTGGCACAGAACGTCCTTGACGGCGATCGGCAAGCCGGCCAACTTGCCGACCGGTTGACCCGCTCTGCGGCGCGCATCGATTTCTTGAGCCCTTCGGCGGGCGGAGTCGGCTGAAATTCGTAAGAAGGCACCCACCCGTCCGTCGTGCGTTGCAATTCGATCCAGATACGTTTCGGTGAGTTGCAGGGAAGAAATTTCCCCGGTTGAGAGAAGCCGCTTTTGCTCCGTGGCCGTCAGATGGACTAGAGACATGGCGTTACGAGCATTCTGTCGGACAAAACAACCACGACCAATTAATCACCGAGGACGGCCGGTACCAGGTAGCCTTCGTCACTGTGGTGAGGAGCGTTTTCGAGGGCTTCGCCGCACGACAGGCTCGCCTGAGCGACATCCTCGGCGAACGCATTGCGAAGCTCAATGGCATGGGCCATCGGCTGGACACCTTCGGTCGGAACCTCCCCAAGTTGCTCGACGTAGCCCACGATCTGGCCGAGTTGTTCGGTCATTTCGTTGAGTTGCTCATCGGTAAGCTGCAAGCGGGCAAGCAACGAGACCTTGACCACGTCCGCTCGAGAAATACTCATCAGATTGCAGAACGGTTTGGCTTATTTTGGGGGCAACGCGAACGGAGCCCTCTTGACCATCTTGGTCACGGCACCACTACGGAGGCACTGCGTACAGGCCCACACAGCCTTGGAGCTTCCATTCTCTGCAGCGACGCGAACGCGCTGTAAATTTGGCTTGAATTTTCGTTTGGTAATTCCAGTGATTTTCGTACCCACACCACCCAGATATTTCTTCTTGCCGCGGGTTGTCACCTGGTTCCCAGTCTGCGGGCCTTTGCCACATATGTCACATGCTCGAGCCATCATACACCTCGTTTTCGGGGGCCCCGCACCGTCCGGCCTGCCCGGAACTCGACCCCGCCGGGAACCCGGCCGTCCTAGGTCTTGCGATTGGAGTGTGGGGAGCGAATTCCTGAGTATACCGTCGGGCAGAACTTACGCAACGGGTGTTCGCAGGCGGTCTCTGCCCGGCGATCCCAGCAGCGAGTTACCTGATGCTGTGGCTCAGAGCCACCCATAATCGCTGATACCGCCTCGGCCAGACGCCCGTTTGTGGCAACTCGGCCGAATGAACGGTGGCAACCCCCTCTCAGCGCCGCAGACGCTCGCGGACACGCTTCCACAGGCCCGACAGCCCCTTGTTCCGGAACTCTCGCGCTGTGGCAGCGTTGGCATGCGGCCAGGGTCGGTCGGGCACCGGCACGTCGAGCAGACTGCAAAGCTTTTCCCAGCCGTCGCCGTGTTCGAACTGCATCTCGATAATGTCTTGCGATCGATCTTTGAAGTGCTCGCGAACCTCGGCGTTGTGGCGCTCGTAACGCGCGATGTACACGTCTTCGTTCCCGTGGGGGCACCCCACTCCATAGATCCACTCGCGCATGGGCGTGGTCCTGGTCCCGAAGTGGCGCACCTGGCTGGCGATCCACTTGTCGGTCGGGCGCACCGTCAGCACAAACTTGCTGCCCGGATAGCGCGCGTCAATCTCTTTGAAGAGGATCGGCCAGGGGTTGTCCTGAAACGCGTCGTAGCGCCGGCTGTCGATGGTGTCCCAGGCCACTTCGAACACCTTGTCGGCGATATCCGGATCTTTCTGACGGGTCACGCCGCGGACCTGGTAGCCGAGAATTGCGAGCGCCTTGCCCAGAGACGAGGTCCCGGTTTTGTGAAACCCGATGCCGAATACCTTGGGCGACTTCAATGCAGACCTCGCATTGGGAGGCATAGGAAAAACAAGGCCCTTATTTAGGAGGTCCGGTTTGCTCGGAACTGGTCTCTGTTGGGAACTCGCCGGTCGCAGGGTCTTGCGATTGGCGTGTGGGGAGCGAATCCCCAAGCATACCGTCGGGTAGAACTTACGCAACGGGTGTTTGCAGGCGGTCTCTGCCCGGCGATCCCGGCAGCGAGTTGGCTAATGCCGTGGCTCAGAGCCACCCATAATCGCTAATACCGCCTCGGCCAGATGGTCGTTTGTGGCAATCGACTCGCCCGAATGAACCGTGGCAACCCCCTTCCAATCGCAAAATCGCCCGCCCGCTTCTTCGATAATCGGCTGGATCGGCGCTACGTCCCAAAGGTTCACGATCGGATCAATCATGACGTCGGCTCGCCCGGTTGCAACCAGCAGGTAGCCGTAGGCATCCCCCCAGGTACGGCCCAGCCGTGCCATTTTTTCAAGTTTAATGTAGCTGTCGAGTGCATCGGGTTGCCGGTGCCGCGCGTGCGACCGGACATCGCTAGTGAGCACCAGCGCCTCGCCTAAGTCCGAAACGCCCGAAACTCGGGCCGGCTGAGGGGCAACCCCATGCCGATTTGCCTCCATGTACCAGCACCCCTGACCGGTCGATGCGTAAACGGTTTCGCCGGTAGCCGGTGCATGAATGACCCCAGCGACAGGCGTTTGCTGCTCGAGAACCGCGACCAGCGTGGTGTAGAGAGGAACGCCATGAATGAAAGATTTTGTCCCGTCAATCGGATCGAGAATCCAGCGAAAATCAGTATTCCCGGCAGTTTCACCCAGCTCCTCTCCCAGAATGGCATCGTCGGGAAACCGCGCGCCAATCCTCTGGCGGAGGAGGGCTTCGGCCTCGCGGTCGGCAATCGTGACCGGTGAATCATCTCTCTTGCGATCGATCTGCAGATCAGGGTGACGAAAGTAACGGAGCGTCAACTTGCCTGCCTGCTCGGCGATCTCGATGGCCAGGCTAAGCCTGGCGGCTATGCTGTTCGGGGTATCATTGCTGCCAGGGGCGTCATTGCTCATGATTCTCCAAGGCTAGCAATCCTTGCCATAGATGCAAGGCGGCCTTTCGCGAACAGCTCAGCCGAGCGGACAGCGAAACGCGTCAGAACACCCATGGACGATGGAGCGACCCGAAACGCCCTTTTCGAGCGATTTGCGATCGGACGACTCGCTCCGGCACCCCAAACGCTACCATGCCCCCCTTTTGGGGCGAGTTGTCGGTTGACGCAACGGTGTGGGAGTTTTTGTTCCAGACCGGGTGAATAAGCCATATCGAGCCCCAGGGTTTCACCAATCGCGGTTGCCGTTTTGCGCGGGCGTCGCTGGGGGGGTACCGACGGGTTGGCAAAGCCGAACCCCCTTTTGCGGGACCGGTGTGGCCTTGTATGGGGTAGTTTTCCTGGCTACACTCCGGCGCCTGCCTGAAAGATAGCCCCAGGCCGGTTGTAAACCCTTTTGGCAAGGCATTTTACGAATTTCCCCAGCCCGTTGCCGAAATTTGGGAATCGACCGTTTCTGGGGGTTATGATGGCTACCCTAAGTATAGCAGTGGGAAAGATTTAGCTTGAATTCAGAGTATGGGCTTCTAAAATGGGAGTAGGGCCCAGGCTCTTCGATCGTCTCCCAATTCAGCAGACTTTTGAGGAGAGGCAGATGCGTACGGCGCTGCTTGGTGGTCTGATAACAGCCGGCTTATTCCTGGCGATAGCAAGGGGACAGAATCGTAACGCCTCGGTCTATTCGTCGTTGGCAAGTCACGGCAACAACCCAGCATTGGAATTGGTGACTCACTTTGCGCAATCCAACAATGGGCCGCACGCCCTTGTTGTGGTCGACCCCAAGCAAAAGGTGCTCGGGGTTTATCACGTGAACGCGACCACAGGAGCCATTTCCTTGAAAAGTGTTCGCCAGATTCGCTGGGACCTGGAAATGATTCAGTTTAACAGTGAGAACCCGTCGCCGCAGGAAATACGGAGCGGGTTGCAGCCATAGACGCTGAAAAAAATCCCTTTCCCATTCGCTCAAGCGGTCGAAACGGAACCGGTCCGCCAAGAGCCAGTTTGCCTCGCCTGATATGCGGCGATCAAGAGGACGCGATGGCTCAGCAGAAGTTACTCGACTTAAGTGAAGCAGCCAGTCAACTTGGCATTGGACAGGATCAACTAACTCAGCTTCGCGAGCAAGGGAAGTTGCGTGGTTATCGCGACGGTGCAAGTTGGAAATTCCGGGTGGAGGAGATCGAAAAATTGGCGGCCGAGGGTCTCCAGAAAGCAAGCCAACATGTGGGCAGTGACGAACCGCTGAACGTCGACTTTGGAGATTTGGGGGTCGTAAGTGGCGATGACCCGGCTGCCAGCGATATCAGTCTCGATGGGCTCGACGACCCCACCGTGCCGGCCGAACTGGCCGATTCGGAAATTGCCGACGGTGGCTTGGAGAGCTCGGAAATCGAGTTGGTTGGTGACGACGACGACGCGGATTCGGTTCTGCTTAGTGAAACGGAGTTCGGCGATTCGGAGAATCGCCCGCCCAGCACGATCATAGGCAAGGTCGATCTCGATCAGGGCGGTGACATGGATTTGAACCTCGAATTCGACGAGGATGAAGCTAGAGAAAGCGATGTTCGTCTGGCAACCGATTCCGACGTGTTGTCCTCGGAGACTCCTTCCGAGGTGACCAGTTCCGACCCTGACACCTCGAAATCCAAGTTCGAACAAATTGAAGAATTGGAGATCGATCTGGAAGCCGAGTCGAGCCGGATTCTGTCGCCTGACAACGTCGTTCAAGCACAGCAGGGAGCCGAGGCAGAAGCCGCCGACGGGTCGTCTGCCCAGGTAACCGACAGCAGCGATTTGGATCTTCCTGGTTTTGGTGAATCCCACCCCGTGGGGGGAATCTCATCGGTGAACATTGACGGCGGCTCTGAGAAAGGTTCTGAAGCGGGCCTTAGTGGCATTTCTCAGCTCCATGTTGGTGACGAATCGGAGTTGGGCGGGGCCGGCTTGACCGGTCTTTCGAAGCTGGAGCTTGAACCTGACGACGAGGATGTTTTGTCGGAAGGAAGCGACATTACGCTTTCCAGTCAGGATAGTGGTATTAATTTGATCTCGCCCTCGGATAGCGGTCTGGCACTGGATGACGGTCCGATCGATCTCGGTGGGTCGGCCGTCGGGTCCGGACTCGACATCGGCGATGACGATATCGCCCTCGCCGCATCCGACGGGAATGCCGGTGGTGATGTTTTTTCGCTGACCGCCGATATCGACTCAATCGACTCAGGGGATGACAGCAGCTCTCAGATCATCGCGTTGGATGAGGTAGTCGATTCGGAGGAAATGGCAGCGGGAGCGGCGGTTTTTGACGACGATGTAATGTTGTCAGTAGAGGATGACGAGAGGGGCTTGGACGACGGAATGGGAACACCAGTGTTGCCTGCGACCGAGGCTTCTTTCTCGCTGGGCAGCGTATTGGGACTAACTGGCTGCATCGTACTGTTGTGCCTGGCCGGGATCATGATGTTTGATCTTGTCCGTAACATCTGGAGTTGGAACAAAACCTACTCTTTGAACAGCTCACTGATCGACTCGATCTTGAGTTTGTTTCCCAGCTGACCGGGACGGCGGGCTCCACGATCGGTCTGGGGACCTTGTCGCGGTAATTTGGGTTGGCCAATGTTGTCGTGGCCGGATGGTTCTGGCAGGTTTCGGCCGTATCTTCGGAAGTTCCCATCGAGCCGACAGTACCACTGTGTTCGGGTCGTGCCTGAGCGTTATAATTTAGCGTGGTCAAAATTAAATCGGAGCCAGGCAAAACGCCGTTGTTTCAGGCCACTCGTTTGCCATGTTTTCCTATCAGGATCAGGTATCGTACCCGCCATCAACCCACCCTCCCTTTGGGTACGGTGCTGTCCTGCGTCAATTCCCTCATGCTGCAAGTTAAAACGTTTCGCCGTAGCTTCCTCGTCATCAGTACGATGTGTGGGCTGGTCCTCGCAGCTTGCCGTCCCACTCCGTCAATACGGTCGTACACCGTGCCCAAAGAACAATCCGGGGTTGCCCAAGCACCGGCACTGGAACCGACTGACCGCATGTTGGCAGCGATTGTTCCGGTTGGCGATAAAGCCTGGTTTTTCAAAGCGGCAGGGCCACTGGGGCCGATGAATTCGATCGCTCCACAAATCGACAACTTCTTCGAGGGTATCGAACTCTCGCAGGATGCCGAGCGGCCTGGCTGGACTTTGCCTGAAGGATGGGACGAGCAACCTGGCAGCGGAATGCGCGCCGCGACGATGTCGATTCCTGCCGACGACGGTCCCATTGAACTTTCGGTGCTGAGCCTTCCCTGGACCGGTTCGGCACAGGCCGGCGTGTTAGCCAATGTCAATCGCTGGCGACGGCAAATGCGGCTTCCGGCGATTGGTCCCGCGGAACTTCCCGAGTGCACTGCCGAACTTCAACTGGGAGATGTCTCCGCCACGCGGGTGGATCTGCGTGGCTGGCGGGGAGAGACCAGCACGGCAGCTCCCTTCTCCGCCGGAAGCCAGGCTCGCCGCCCACCAACCGCCGCAATTTCTCCGGCCGGCCGGGCTGCTGGTACACCGCAGATGGAACCGCCCAACGGGTGGGAACCGGGCCGACTCAATTCATTTCGTAAAGCAGCCTTTGTCGTGAAGGCGCCGGGCCAGCAAGCGGAGATCACCGTGACGGACTTCCCGGCCAGCACGGGATCGGCCATGAGTGATCCGCTTGCCAACCTTAACCGTTGGCGGGGCGAACTGGGTATGGAAACCATTGCCGAGGAAAACCTTCCTGGTCAATTCGAAGCGATTGATCTGGGAGACGCCAGGGGGGACTTCGTAGCCCTGTTTCCTGAGAACGATGCCGACCAGGCGACCCTTGTTGCGATGGCTGAGCGGGACGGCCGGGTTTGGTTTTTCAAAATGAAGGGGGATCGTGACCTGGTTGCCACGCAGCAGGGAGAATTCCGCAAATTCCTCAAGTCGGTCCGTTTTGCACCGGCGTCCGAGTCGGCAACCTCTGGAGACAATGATGGCAACCAGTGAACTGCCACAAACCAAGAACACTACCATCAGTTCAACGTTGCCTGAATCGACCGGCAACCTGGCCAGCATGGCGAACCAATGCTTTAAGGCCCTGGCGTCCTTGCGGCTTACGGTGGTGCTCTTTTCCTCGTTGATCTTCCTCGTCTTTGTGGGAACCTTGGCGCAGGTGGATCACGGGATTTGGTATGTGGTGGACCACGCGTATTTTCGCGTTTGGATTGCGGAAATCGAATTTCAAACGTTTGAACGCCTGGTTCAAATGCTGATGCCAGTGGAATGGAACCTTACCGGAAGTTTCCCTTTTCCTGGTGGCTACCTGATTGGTGTCGTAATGGCGGTCAATCTCCTGGTTGCCCACCAATTGCGATTCAAGGTGGCTGCCAAGGGAAATCGCCTGCGTGCGGGAGTCGGTGTCATCGCGGTCGGCCTGGCACTGACCTATGTGATTGTCCGCAGCGGCATGGACAATGCGCTCGAAAGTGAGCTCTCCGCGGCCTTTTGTCACAGGCTATGGCAATCGCTAAAAGTCGGTGTCACTGTTTTAGTGATCGCTGGTGCGTATGGTTTGCTGCAAAGCTATGGGCGGATTCGCTGGGTCGAATGGACCCTCATGCTGCTATTCAACCTGCTTGTCGTGGCCATGGTCGTATGGTTGTTGTTAAACCCGAGTGTGCGACTCGACGATTCAGGCTTGCGGATTCTGTGGCAGCTGCTCAAGGGGGCGTTTGCTGGTGGTGTGCTCCTTGCCGGTTGCGCCATCGCGTTTGGACGTCGTGCCGGAATTGTACTGTTGCATGGAGGTATTTTACTGTTGATGTTCAGCGAGTTCTGGACAGGAGTCACGGCCAAAGAATCGAATATGACGATTTTCGAAGGACAAACGGCTAATTACAGCTACGATACGCGGGCAACCGAACTGGCTGTTGTTGACCATACTTCTTCAAATGTCGAAGACCACGTGACGGTGATTCCGGCAGCAATCTTCGCTTCTGCGCGACCAGACGAAATTATTTCCGATGCAAAACTTCCGTTTGATATCGAAGTGATTCGGTTTCTCAAGAATTCGCGCCTCGCCGAAACAAAACCAGGTAACGACAGTCCCGCCAATGTCGGTTCCGGGAAGCATATCGTGGCGAAGGCCTTGAAAACCGCTGTGGGTATAGCCACCGATGACATGGTCGATATGCCCTCGGTCTATTTGCGGCTGATGTCCAAAGAAAATGGCGAACCTCTGGGGACCTACTTGTTTTCGACAGCCGGATTCCAGACCGTAGGCGACGATGGATCCCCCCGCGAGGTCTACTTGTCCGACGAAAAGATTGACGTCGCAGGGCATCCGTATGACGTGTCGTTGCGATTCACGCGGGATTACAAGCCCTACTCGGTCACACTGCTCGATTTTCAGCATAAGCGCTACGTTGGCACCAATAAACCCAAAGACTTTACCTCATTGGTCCGCCTGCAGGACCCCGTCCAGAAAATTGACCGCGAATTTCGCATCTGGATGAACAACCCGCTCCGCTACGCGGGTGAAACTTTATACCAGGCAAGCTACGATGAGAAAACCGAAAAGGCGACGGTCCTCCAGGTGGTTTCGAATCCTGGCTGGATGATGCCCTACGTTGCCTGCATGCTCGTCGGTACCGGAATGCTCGCCCATTTCGGACTCGTCCTGCAGCGTTTCATGCGGCGTCGGCATGAAGAAGCAGTTCGGGCCGCAGTTGCCACCTCGTCAGTGCCTGGCGGTGTTACCGCCACGGTCCCTTCAAGTGGTGGCTATGCCAAAGGCTGGTTGAGGTGCAACTGGTTCCCGCTGGCGGTGTTGCTGTTGTGCGGAGCCTATGTGGGAAGCAAGGCACGGGTCCCGAAGGTTCCCGTGTCTGAGCTGAAAATCGGCGAATTCGCCAAGCTTCCCGTGGCCTATCAGGGGCGAATGCAACCCTTCGATACTGTTGCCCGTAATAGTTTGCAAATCCTCTCGGGAAGACGGACGGTTATCGTGCCCGACGACGATCCCTCCACCGGGCTGTCCGAAGCGTCTTCAGGGCCTCGGCAGTTGCCCGCTATCGAGTGGTTCCTCGATGTGATTTCAGGCCGCCCCGGAGGCGACCAGCATCGCGTATTTCGAATCGATAATCTGGAACTGCTCGATGCGCTGGGTCTTGAGCGTCGGCCTGGTTCATTCCGCTATTCGTTTGCCGAGTTGCTGCCATCGATCTTGCCGGAACGAGATGAAGCAGATCAGCCGATTGGCGAGTCGGTGATCGACAAGCAGGCCCGCCTTGCCCGCAGCATACCGGCAAACGAACGAACTCTGTTTCAACAGAAGGTCGAAGAGCTGTATCAAAAGCTAAGTAGCTATTTTCTCATCAAGCAGGTCTTCAGCTCACCAGAAATACGTGCGGACCGCGAACACATTCTTGCCGATATGCAGCAGGTTCAATCGCAAATCCAGGAACTGTTCGAAGGGATGCACGACAAACAGCGTGAATGGAAACTCATTCTTGCCGTTCCCCCCTCGACGGCAAATGAAGCATGGACGTTTTTGCTCGACGCAGAGTTCAACCTGCTACGCAATCGTGTTTTGGGCGAGGCAGTGAATCCCGCTACCGTTGCGATGAGTTCGCTGTTGAGGGCTTACGCGCGGAATGACTCCCCCACCTTCAATCAAGAACTCGGTAAGTATTGCACCATTCTGGCCAGCTATCAGAAAGAAGTTGTTCATCAGGCAGAGCAACTCCGGGCTGAAGGGCTTGCCGAGTCGGAGGTTCTGAACCAGGGAAAGATCGACTTCGAGGTTTTCTTCAACCGTTTCAGCCCCTTCTACTACGCAGCCGTGTTGTACCTGCTGGCCTTTCTGCTTGCCGCCCTGTCGTGGCTGGTCTGGTCGGGACCTCTGAACCGGGCCGCTAACTGGGTGCTGCTGCTGGCGTTCCTGTTGCACACGTTTGCACTCCTTGCGCGAATTTACATATCGGGTCGCCCACCCGTTACGAACCTCTATTCATCTGCCGTGTTTATTGGCTGGGCTTGTGTACTCTTTGGGCTCATCCTCGAATCCCTCTACCGTTGGGGAATCGGCAATATTGTGGCATCGGTCATGGGATTTCTCACCCTCATTATCGCCTACAACCTTTCTCTGGATGGTGATACGTTTATCGTTTTGCAGGCCGTACTCGACACCCAATTCTGGCTTGCGACGCACGTGGTCTGCATCACCTTGGGATATTCGACGACCTTCCTGGCGGGATTCCTGGGTGCACTTTATATCGTGATGGGGTCTGTTTTCGGCGTGCTTGATCGGGCTAAACGGCAGCAACTCACGCGGATGATTTATGGCTCGCTCTGCTTTGCCCTCTTTTTCAGCTTTATTGGGACAGTGTTGGGCGGCCTGTGGGCCGACGACTCCTGGGGCCGGTTCTGGGGATGGGATCCGAAAGAGAACGGTGCGCTCATCATCGTGCTCTGGAACGCCCTGGTTTTGCACGCCCGCTGGAGTGCTCTGGTTGGTTCGCGGGGACTGGCCGCTTTGGTGGTGGCTGGTAATATCGTTACGAGCTGGTCCTGGTTTGGTGTGAACGAACTGGGGGTCGGTCTCCATTCGTACGGATTCCGCGAAGGCACGACGCTGTGGCTGTTCCTGTTTGCTGTCAGCCAGCTCCTGCTGATCCTGATCGCCCTGTGTATTCCCCCACGAGATCGGGGCCAGCCCAAGACCGGCGACAGCCGAGGGCAGTCGGTCACGGTGTAGCATCAGCTCGCTGAGGCCGACGGCAGAATTATGCTGTCCGCAAGGCCAGCTCGACTCGACGGATCGCATCTTCGACACGGCAAATCTTGTCCGAGACCGCCACAGTTCCCTGCTCGTTCATTAGTCGCTCGACACGCCGGGCCGCCGAGATGACCGTGCTGTGACTGCGTCGGCCAAAGAACTGGCCAATTTCACTCCAGGGAGCCCGGGTGTACTTGCGTGCCAGCCACATGGCTAACATTCTCGGTTCGGTTAGCGCGCGGGCTTTGACTTCCGAGCGCAACCCTGCTGCTTCAACACCAAACACATCGCAAATCGCCTTTTGAATGTCATTGAGTCGCACCGTCCGCGTGTTTTGCCGAGCAAGGTCATTCAGAACCTCGTCCACCATCGCCCGACAGACCGCCTGTTCGTAAACCTGGCTGGTGAGTTGAATTCGGTTCAGCGCGCCTTGTAACTCGCGGGCTCCAGCCGTCACTTGAGTTGCAATGGCTTCAAGCAATCCCCACTCCAACGGAAAAGACATTGCTTCACACTGTTGGCGGAGGATCTGCCGGCGCGTGGCGTAGTCGGGTGGCCCGATTTCGCAGATGGCACCAGCCGAAAGACGCGAAACGAGTTCCGTTCCCAGTGGTTGGAGTTCTCCGAGCGGACGGTTGCTAGCCAGCACAACCTTGCGACTTGCCATGGTAAGAGAATCAATCGTATGAAATAGTTCTTCGAGTGTGGCCCGCTTGCCCGCCAGAAAATGGATGTCGTCGAGCAGGAACAAATCGGCCCCCCGGCATTTTTGCCGAAAGTTCGCCAACCCGCTGCCACGCAGTGCTTCAATGAAACCAGTCGTAAATTGCTCAGCCGTCAAATAAACAGCCCGTGCTTTGGCGTAGGTCTGACGGTACGAAACTCGCACTGCGCGTAAAAGATGGGTTTTCCCGACACCGGTCGGCCCCCAAAACAACACCGGTGATGCCTGGTGCAAACCCTGACAGATCATTTGTGCCGAGTTGACTGCAAAACGGTTCCCGTTGCCAACCACAACCGAATCAAAAGAGAATTGATCATTGGCAGGAACTCCTCGGGCAGGGGCACGATGAGGTCGTGAATGATCGCTGGTCTCCCGAGTGGTCTTGCGAATCGCGGTTGCCTGCTTTGGCTGTGGAGACTCGACGGCCAATTCGGTGCCCGAAGTGACAGCCGTGGCGGTACCGTTCGTATCCAGAAGTAACGAACCATCCACTTCAAACGCCACCTTGAGTTGACGTCCAAAAACGGCCGTGCAGGTCGATTTCAGTTCCTGGATGAAGTGCTGTCGAATCCAATCGCGGATAAACGCACTCGTGATGGCAATGGTGAACACGTTGCCAGAGCAAGACAGGCGAGTTTGGCCACCAAACCAGAGCTCATACCGCTGGTTGCCAATTCGCTCGGCCAACAAAGAACGGAAACCCGCTATTTGTTGAGCATCGTCCATGAATTCCATCTCCCGAAGCGCACACCTCTAGCTCAGGCAGTGCCACCCTCTTGATAGCACCAGCGAAACACATACGTCCCGTGGCGGAATGAATGCCTCGCGAACTAGAGAAGTTGGCCGAGCTGGGCCCCGCCGAAAAAAGTCAATTGAATCACGCCGGTCCAACGCCGGAGAGGCCGATTCTACGCCAGCCAGCACAGCTGTCAAACACCCCCGACGCATTCTTCTTCTCCGTCTTCCGTCGAAGCGAGCGCTCTTGCCCTGGATCCCGAGCTTTGGTCCCCTTCTACCTTTTTGCTGACGACTAAAAAACTTTAATCTAACGGCCGGCGGAGTGGATAAGATGTTAACGACTTGTGAAGTTCACCGCTCGCCTTGTCGCACGGAAAACTGGAAGTTGCTACAAATTCGTGACTTACGATCTTCGGCGAAATTCAACAGCTCGTCGAAGTCACCGCGGGGAAACCATGCCAGGACTGTGCGGCAGTCCCATTCGGTGAATCCGGCATGATCATAGGTCGCAATGGCAGGACGATTTGCTCCATCCACCGCCAGGACTAGCTGCTGGTCACCCACCTCGGTGGCTGTTGCCAGGGCATGCCGGACAATCCGTCGGCCGTGTCCCTGGCCCCGGGCTGCCGGGATCAAGCCCATGTACATCAGTTCGCAATGACACGATTGGGGATGTCTTGCGAGCAAGAGTACACCCACATCGCAATCTCGATCTCGCACAAAGAACCACACCTTGGGATCGTGGAAACCGGTCGCCCGATAACCAGAAATCACATCGTGGACGTCTCTCACCCTGTTGAGGCGAGGGCAATCGAGCGTGCCCAGGTAAGTTTGCTGGATGATGTCGACCAAACGGTCAAGCTGCGTGGGATGGTACGGCTCGAATGTCAGAGTTTTTGGCTTTCCAATCCCCGGTCTGACGCCCTGCGTTTGGGCAGCAAGATAAAGCAAGTTGGCCACGAAAACAAACCCATGCCTTCGGTAAAGCTGAGCTTCCGGAGCTGACTGTGTGGGCACTAATGCCTGTGCGAACTGACAGCCCGAGTCTTGAAGGTAACTCGTTGCAGTGGCAGTCAAGGTATCTGCCACTCTAGCGGGTGTACCTTGATAGAGCTGTGGCGACCATAAAAACGCCGTCCTGCCCACAAACGGCTGGGCCCAGATGGCCCCCACCACGGTTTGATCGTCAATGGCCGCGAAGAGCCCAGCTGGAGTTGCCGATTGGTAAGCGGCGATACGCTCCTGCCGTTGCGCGTCTGGTAGTTCGCGCATGAGTAGTTTCAGACATGCCTTCACGGCCTGCTTTGGACAGGTAACGACCTCAATCGCTGTAGCTTGCATCTCGGGATTATAACACGGGGCAGATTTTTCCTGCAGGGGAATCAGGCATTCTTTCGGAAGGTTGAAAGAATGCCACGGTGGACTTCGACACGTGCTTTAATTTGGCCAGCGAAATCGTTGTTTTAGGCCCCGCTGGGGAGACTTGTCCGCCCCCTGAGGATTCGTTTCCTCTGCCGCTTCTGCTTTTTTCTTCTGCTCAGCTGGATCGCCCGAGTCGGATACCGCCTCTTGAGATTCAGTAGCGGTCTTGGCAATCAAGCTGAACGGGGCGATGGGTATCGGGTCGGGTCGCGTCAGCTGGCTGGGGTCGATCGGAATGCCGGCAATTTCCGTAGGTGGTGTCACAGAAAAACCGGCCTGCGCGAGGTAGCGATTCGACGCTGGGTCCTCCAGTTCGAGTACCACTGAGTAACTCTTGTGCGGCGAACTTGCCAAAAGAACCGGTTCAGGCCGGATCCGCAATTCACTTTTTACTTTTTCGTGATGGATGACCTGGTAGAGCTGTTCCCCTGGAACTTTCGGTGGCTGGGGCCGAAAACCAAATCTCTGCACCACCAGGTTGACAATTTGTGTTGGATCCCCGGTCCGTCCCCGCAAGGAGATCCGCTGCAGTCGACTCTGGCTGTTGAAGTAATAGCTCAGCGATCCGGCAAGGTCGTCCAGCGAAGTGCCCGTGACCAGGGGCACACGGATACCAAACATCCCGGGGTCAGCCAACCCCGCTGACTTGCGGTTCCAATGGGAGTAGACCCACTCGGTGGTGATATCCGACCGCAAAACGTCAGCCAGCGGATAGATTTCTGCGTTTCCTTTGCGGGAGCCAGGATTTGGCGAGGATCCAACACCCGACGGCACACCAATGCCAGTAAAGTTGGCAAGCGTGTTTCTTATCCCCCCCGTACCGGACGACTTGGCGTTCATGTTCGACACCACGTACGGTACGCCTATCGCGGCGCCAAGTACGGTCGCTAAGATAGCAGGCCGACGGATCATTGAATTCCGTTCGCGTTTGGGGAACCGGGGGACTCTTTGTCTTCTTCGGTCTTCAGGCTCTTGGCGATTCGCATTTCGAGCCGAACGCGTTGCATACGCTACGACTGGGCCGATCACCCATGTCGAGACAAAGCTCAAGATCAGCACTATTGAGTTGTAGCAAAATACCGAAAAGTCCAGCCACGTTCAGATTGACGATTATGCCTGGTTAACCGGTCGCGAAGCGGCTAACTGGCTCGTGGAGCTTGCCCAAAGTGAAGTGCCGTCGCACAACCGGGAAACCCGGCTGCAAAAGAACTGCAGCTACCCGAACGCACCTTTTGCTCGAACAATCCGAACTACGTCACCGCGCCCGGAGAAAGTTTAACCTGGCAGCCAAGATGTTCTTCACGCGATTGGGTCCCGGAGGGCTGCCGGAGTGGCTTTGAAATCAGAGATATACTATCGTTGGACCGAAAACCAATGTGGCAGGGCTGTCCGGGCCGTCGGTGCCACGCGGGTTCGTTCGCCGCAGGCGGTCGACGGAGTATTCTTTTTGCGGGATTCCACGACGACCGGTGGTTCGGATAAGATGGGGTCTCAATGAAGCCGCAAGCCCGTTACCCAGGTGCCATCGTCCGATGAAATTAGCGTTCAGTTCGAATGCCTACATGCATTATTCCATTGAGGATACGCTTGCTCGCGTCGCCGAACTGGGTTATCGCGGGATCGAGCTTCTCGCCGATGTTCCCCACGCATGGCCAGCCGGACTATTGGAAGAGCGCAAACAGTCGATCCGCGACGCCCTCGAAAAACACAATCTCACGATCTCGAATATGAATGCATTCATGATGAATGCGG
>Ga0310121_10000418_pt1 | contig 46702 bp, 46 predicted proteins | sample CB27_Tmax_986_MG_FD_203504 | JGI IMG/M metagenome (GOLD analysis project Ga0310121, IMG submission 203504) | Marine microbial communities from Western Arctic Ocean, Canada - CB27_Tmax_986 | ecosystem: Environmental > Aquatic > Marine > Oceanic | place: Canada: Western Arctic Ocean | collected... | reverse complement strand
TTGCAACGGCTCCTGAAGCCGGTAGAAGTCGTTGTGCCATATGCCGAGATGTTAGGGGAAAGGTTTCCCAATGCTCGCGTGGAATGCCGCAGGGCATTCCCCCATTTCCTGCAGATGATCCAGGCGGGCGCGACCTTACACCAGTTCCAAAGACAGCGTGACAGCTCACAACGCGTGGTAGCCACGGCTGAAGATTATGAAATTGCTTTGAAGCTCTTAGAGGAGCCTCTCGGTAGGTCGCTAGGGAATGAGTTGTCGGCCTCTGTAAAGAGCCTGCTCGAGGCCCTGCAGGACAAATACCCAACCGAGGAATTCACTACTGCGGACGCCTCTAACGCCCATGGCAAAGCCTGCAGGCGCACTGTGCATGCCGGGCTAAATGAACTGGCACAAAGAGAATTGGTTGTGCAAGTCGAACCGCACAAGGGGCCCAATCCAGCAGTCTGGACAATCACTCCGAAGGCTTTCGGTCCTGCGCCTGCTGGCAAGTTTCACCTACCGACACTTAGGGAGGTGGAGGAGTACCAGCTTGCCAACAAGGCTTAAGTCCTTTGGCACAAGTCACTTAAGCTGGCAATAGGCCTATTGCCAGGTAATGCCAACAAGGATTGTCGGCAAGCTGGCAATTGCACGCAAATAGGCCGTTGCCAGCATTCACCCCTTTAAACAAAGCGTAAAACCCTTGTTGGCAAGCTGGCAGCAGAAAGTACCAAGGCCATGTACGACCTAGATAAAATATTTGACCCTGACACATACGACCCACCTGTGGTGCTTCCAAGAGAGAAGGATCCCAAGCAACCTGCGCCTGTGCAGCCACCCCCAGAGCCCGTCGAGGGCGAGCCTATCGGACCAGATGGCTGGCCCTTGAACTCAGTGGTGCCACCCAACCCCTGTGGCAGGTGCGGTAGTTCTGACTTCTGGTGGGACGGGCTTGGTGGTCATCGTTGTGGCAGGTGCGCCCCGCCAAACCCTAAGGCAGACCGGTGGTGGCAGTTATCAGCTAAGTTGCGGGGCGAAGCCCGCAACTAAACAACCAATTTAATGGCTGGACACTGTATCCAGCATCGCATGATGAAAATCAAATGCGTCTGGGTGCGAAAGTGAGATAGTAAAAAAGTGCCCACCGACCGTGGCCTGCGGCAACAGGATACCCACGAGTCGGTGGGCGGCATACTGACCTCCCCGAAGGAAAGCCAATGTCCATTATTAACGAATTGGAACCTGTGTTGAAGAGGATTGAGCAAAGGCTATCCTCGATCGAGAGCCAGATTGGGGGCACGCGACCGTTATGTGACGTTGTGTCAAGGGAGCAATATTCGTGCAGTGAAGTAGCTGATTTGTCCCAGGCCCAAGGTATTCAAGCGTACAAACGGTATACGGTTCGCTTGGCTTGCAGCCAGGGTCGGATTACGGAAGCCTGGAAACTGGAGGACGGTAGCTGGCGAATTCCTCGAAGTGCCGTGCTGCGTATCCTAGGAAATGGGATACCGCCTCAGAGGCGCAATGGCAAAACATGACGCTCCTCCGGCTGGTGTCTGCCAAAATCGAGGGTTGCGACGGCTGCGGTGGCATCTTCTGGAAACAAATGTCGATATCGCTGCCGCATCTCATCCGTTTGATGTCCCACCATTTCGTCAATCTTATACTGGTCCACCCCGTGACGAGCCAAGTTGCTGGCAAAGCTATGACGAAGAATGTGATAACCCCGGATCACACTCCATCGGCTTCGTTGTTTTGCATGGTCTAATGCGTCCCGAGCCGTCTTGTCTTCAAGGGGCTTTCGGTTGTTCTTACAGAAAAGGTACATACCGCCCGGGTGTACACTGAGCCATTCAGCCAGGACTGAATTTAACTCCCGGTGCAGAGGGACGTGTCGGAACGTGACACGACGAGATTGGTTTCTCTTTTTCTCGCGTAATAGCACCCGATCTTGTACATCATCGATCTGGGCGCGGAACATCTCCGACCGGCGAGCGCCCGTATATGCGCAAAACGCCAGTGCCGGATAGAGGTAGCGAATACGCGGGATACTAGTGGCGACGGATTCGACTTGTTCGAGAAACTGCCCGACTTCGGATTCCCGAAGGAACAGGCAATCCCACAACTGGTCGATCTCGTTTTGAGTGAGACCGCCTCGCGATATCCGTCGTTCAATTTCCTCCCAGACCATGAACGGCATTTTCTGGCTAGTGCGGGGCTTTTTGATGTCATTGACTGGATTGTCGTCGTTGACGTAATCCCTCGACTTGGCAAATTTCCATATCTGACGGTACGTTTGCAATTCCTTGCTGATTGTCACGGGCTGCACAGTGTGGCCCCTAATCCCCGGTTCCTTTTGCCGGGTCTGGACATACTGTTGTAGTTCCTCAGTCGTGACATCCTCGAATGGTATCGATGTCCCCAAGATCCGTGTGAAATGGTTGATGTGGTGTTGCTCTGTCTTTAGCGACGATTTCTCTTTTGCGCCGTATGCATAGCTGTTGATGTAATCCGAACAAACTTTTCCGAGTGAGAGAGCCTTGGAAATGCTCGGTAGGCGACGGCGGCGCCCACCGGATTGGAGGATTTGCCAGAGTTGGTTGGGCGATGGGTCTTCAGGGACTTCGATGAGCCCCTGTTTGATATAACCAATCGTCTCTTCGACACGCCGTTTGAGTGTTCGTGCCTCGTCTTCGTTCGTGGTTCGTAGAGACCGCTTGAAGCGACGACGATCAAAGTAGTAGTGGACGTAGAAAAGTCCAGAAGAATCCCGATGGAGACCGGCCATGATGGCTTTCCTTTTTGTAGAGATGTCAGTATGCCAGGGATGGCCGCCACGGTTGCCGCCGTGGATGTCGACCTGCCCAACGTCTGCCAACAATGGTTCGGTTTTGGTTCGGTCACCGAACGGTTGACGCCGCTTCATACGGTATTTAGCGGGATATTCAAAGCTCCCCCGGTAGGACTCGAACCTACGACAAGGCGGTTAACAGCCGCCTGCTCTACCAACTGAGCTACAGGGGATCGGTTGGCTGGCTGCAAAGAAACAACCGAGCCTAAGTCTCATGATAATCGGTGACCAGGATTTCGTTCAATAGCCCCGGATGAAACCGCCACATTCATGTAAAAAAGTCGACCCGATAAGTGGCGCTGTCGGCATGATAGGGGGAATTGCCAAATTCCGCACTTCACACGATTAAGCCGGATAGCCTGGTTGACCTTGCCGCAGTTCTGTCGGGTTTCTGCGGTGGAAAGTTCTTGCCCGAAAAATCAACCAGTGATCATCTCAAGTCGGGTAGACATCCAGACCGATAAAGTGTACATATGTATATATTATTCGTGCGATGAGCGATCGCCGAACCAGCAGCAAAAGACACAGGACCAGCAGTAAAAGACACAAAAACCTCCCCCAGGGCCTTCGATAAATCTTTGGGTTTTAACCTTTCAGGCTGATGCGATACGCAGAACTCCATGCGAAGACCAACTTCTCGTTCCTCGAAGGTGCGTCGCATGCCGATGAACTCGTGGTGCGAGCCGCTGAATTAGGTTACTTGGCGCTGGCAATCACCGATCGCAACAGCCTGGCAGGGGTGGTGCGGGCACACACGGCGGCGAAAGATTCGGCTTTGAAGCTGATCGTTGGGGCTGAGCTTACGCCGCTCGATGCACCGCCGGTGGTGGTGTGGGCCACCGATCGTGCTGCCTACGGACGTCTCTGCCGACTGCTGACACGTGGTCGGCGGCGCGCCCCCAAAGGCGAGTGTGCATTGACACTAAGCGATATCGGAGAGTTTTCTCAGGGACTCATCGCGGCAGTTGCACGTGGCACGAAGGTTTTGGCCGCAGGCGGAAGTGAGTGGGAGTCTGTCGATTCGCCTGTTTCTGTGGGGTATGTCCATTCGAGAGACCCGCTGAGATCCTCGCTCGCTGCGTATCGAGATATGTTTGGCGACGACGTTTACCTCCTGGCAGAGTTGGCCCGCGGACCTGATGATGCGCAGCAGTTGGCACAGCTTGGCGAGTTGTCGCGTGAAACGGACTTGCCACTGGTTGCAGCGGGAGATGTGCACTACCACGTGCCTGCGCGAATGGTGCTGCACGATGTACTCACGGCAATTCGTCATGGCACGACGGTGGCCGAGGCCGATGGCAAGCGGTTGTTCCCCAATGCCGAGCGGCATCTCCGGGAATTGGGAGTGATCAAGTCGCTGTTTTCATCCGTGCCCGCGGCGCTGGATCGAACCGTGGAAATCGCTTCGCGGTGCAGCTTTTCACTCGACGAGTTGCGTTACGAATATCCCACGGAGCTTGCGCCTGAAGGGATGTCGCCGCTGGAGTATCTAGCGCAACTTAGCTGGGAAGGTGCCTGCCGCCGCTATCGACAAGGTGTGCCCGAGAGGGTGCGCCGGCAGATTGAACACGAATTGCGATTGATCGGGGAGCTGCACTACGAATCGTATTTTCTGACGGTTTGGGATTTAGTGCGATTTGCCCGCTCGCGAGGGATCCTTTGCCAGGGGCGGGGATCTGCAGCGAATTCAGCCGTTTGTTATTGCCTGGGGGTAACCTCGGTCGACCCGGCCATGACCGACTTGTTATTTGAGCGATTTGTGAGCAAAGAGCGTAACGAAGCGCCCGACATTGATGTCGATTTTGAGCATGAGCGGCGCGAGGAAGTCTTGCAGTACGTGTACCAGAAGTATGGTCGCGAGCGGGCCGGACTGGCTGCCACGGTCATTACTTATTGCAGTCGTTCAGCAATTCGCGATGCGGGCAAGGCATTGGGATTGTCGCTGGATCGGACCGATGCGCTGGCCAGGCAGGTTGAGGGTCACAAGCAGGAACCAAAACTGGCCCAGCGGTGTCGCGAGGTAGGCATCGATCCGCAAGGGGAACTTGGCAGGCGGCTTGTCTATTGTGTGAACGAAATGATTGGATTTCCCCGTCATCTTTCCCAGCACGTGGGCGGAATGGTTATCACGCAAGGTGCCCTGTGTGAACTGGTACCGATTGAAAACGCGGCCATGCCGGACCGAACGGTTATTCAGTGGGATAAGGATGACCTTGATGAGCTGGGGATTTTAAAAGTCGACTGCCTTTGCCTGGGCATGCTCACCGCGCTGCATCGGTGTTTCGATTTGGTCAAGCAGCACTACGGGGTCAAAGACCCACAGGGTCGCGAGTTGACGTTGGCCACCATCCCCGCGGACGACCCCAACGTGTATGACATGATCTGCCGGGCCGACACGGTGGGGGTGTTTCAGATCGAAAGTCGGGCCCAGATGTCGATGTTGCCGCGGCTCAAGCCGCGCTGCTACTACGACCTGGTGATTGAAGTGGCCATCGTGCGGCCAGGACCGATCCAGGGCAACATGGTCCATCCCTACCTCCGCCGCCGAGCGGGTGAAGCAACCGAAAGCTATCCCAATGAGGCCATTCGCCAGGTACTCAAAAAAACGTTGGGCGTACCGATTTTTCAGGAGCAGGCCATGCGGCTGGCGGTCGTGGCGGCCGGTTTTACTCCCGGCGAGGCCGACCAACTGCGCCGGGCGATGGCGGCCTGGCGCCGGCCCGGACTGATCGACCGGTTTCGTCGCAAGTTGCTCGACGGAATGCGCCGCGGTGGTCTTTCGGAAGAGTTTGCCCAGGGAGTTTACCGGCAGATTCGTGGCTTTGGTGAATATGGCTTTCCCGAATCACATGCGGCCAGTTTTGCACTGTTGGTTTATGCCTCGGCGTGGATGAAGCATTACTACCCAGAGGCCTATGCGGCTGCCCTGCTCAACAGCCAGCCGATGGGATTCTACGCGCCGGCCCAGTTAATTCGCGATGCACGCACACACGAGGTCGAGGTTCTGCCCGTGGATGTGAACCATAGCCGGTGGGATTGTACGTTGGAGGCCCTGGCCGGCGGTCGAGCGCGGCTGCGGTTAGGGATGCGGATGCTCAATGGATTTCGGCATGATGACGCGATGGCGGTGGAGCAGGCTCAAGCTGGTACTCCCTTCAGGTCGCTTGCTGATTTCGCACGTCGGACCGGTCTTGGTCGGGCTGCGCTAAAGTGTCTGGCCGAGGCCGATGCGTTCGGTTCGCTTGGTTTGACTCGTCGTGAGTCACTTTGGCAGGCGCTTTCGCGGGATAAGAAACCCAAAGCCATGCCGTTGTTCGATGCGCCTGATCATGATGGCTTGGACGACAATGGCGCAAGTGAGAATAGCGGCATGCGCGACAGGTTCACAGACGATGAACCATTGCCCGATGCATTGCCTGCGATGAATCTCGCGGAGGAGGTGTTTGCCGATTACCAGACGGCTAATCTTTCGTTGCGGGCTCATCCGGTTTCGTTTTACCGCGGTAGGCTTGATCAGCTGGGGGTGACTTCAGCAGCGGGACTTGCCGAGCTGAAAAATGGCAGGCAGGTTTCTGTGGCCGGGTTAGTACTTCTCCGTCAGCGGCCCAGCACGGCCAGGGGAATTACGTTTGTAACACTCGAAGATGAAACCGGATCGATGAATCTGATCGTCCATCAACGGACATGGGACCGGTTTTATCGAATCGCGCGGCGGAGCCCTACCTGGTTAGCCCATGGTGAATTACAGGTGGCCGAGTCGAACATTCATATCGTGGTAGAGCGTCTGGAAGGGCTCCCTGAGAAGCTCTCGGAACTGAAAACCGCGTCGCGTGATTTTCGATAAGGCTGCCGACCAGGGAGAAATATTACCGTGACAGCGGTTCGACTAGGAGACATTGGCCAGCTGCTGTTCGATCTTGCGGAGGTGATCGTAGCTTACCCGGGCGATTTCTTCGGGACTCGGTTCGTAGCAAAACACTTCGACAGAAACCCAGTGCTGGTAGTCAATTTTTTCGAGGGCCTCCACGATTGGCAGGAAGTCGAGATCCCCCATGCCGGGGCCCAGCAGGTTGGGGTCATTGGCATGAAAGTGAATCATCGACTGTTGGTGACGGTCGATCAATTCGGGTATGGAATCCTGTTCGCTGGTCATTGCCTTGCAGTCCAGGTGCAACTGGCAGTGTTCCGAGTCGACCAACCCGGCCAAAGTCATCGCCTGCTGGGCGGTGTTCAAAAAATTACCTTCGTGCGGGGTCAGCGGTTCCAGGGCGATTTTGATATTGTGCTGCCCGCACGCGAGCATGGCCCCGGCAACCACTTCGGCAGCGTATTTTTCGGCTTCGGCATAACTGATACCTGGCAGCAAATTGCGTTGTTGGGGAGAGCCAAGAACCATGACCTTTCCCCCCAGGTCGGCACAAAATTCCACCAGGGCAATGAGATAGGCGATGGTGTTTTTCCGCACTGCCGGTTCGGGGCTGGTGAGATAAATGCCTTTGGTTTTGGCAAGCAGCCAGTGCAGACCAACCATTTCCAGGCCGGCATCGGCCGCCTGACGCCTGACCTCGGCCCGTTGTGATGCTGGTACCTTGCGGACGTCGAACGGATCATCGTCGGGCAGCAATGTGAAGGGCGCCATTTCAATGCCTGTATACCCGAGCCGACGACAGGTGGCGAAAGCCTGGTCGAAGGGCTGGGTGCCAAAGGTCTCGTTACAGATTGCAATTTTCATGGCACACATGGTTGTGGCAGCCTCTTGTCATGATTCGGAACTGGTTTTGGTGGCCGGGTCGGCAATGAATTGTTGATAGGCCGATTCCACCTGCTCGCTCTCCCATGCGTCTTGGTGAATGACAACGCGGTAACGCAGGATGAGCGATTCACCTTTGCGGATTGTAATCGCTCCTTGTTCAACGGTGGAGGGCTTGAAATGATGTTCACCAATCGGGTTTGCGGCAAACAGCCCGTAGGTTCGCACATGCCAGCGGCAGGGATGGCGAAAGTTTTGGGGATGGCTGAGGATAGAAATCCCGATAGTTTCACCATCGACGGGGCCCGAGTATTCAATCCAGTTGGCCGGTTCTCCCCACGCATCCTTGTCGGTTTTTCCCTCGGGGTTCAAAATACGGCCTCCCTTTCCGGTATCGACTTTCATCGTGCCGGCCACACGAACGGCAAACATACCTTCCTTGGTATCTCCCAGCACGACATCGGATTCGGTTGCTTTAAAGGTGAGCGTGTAATCGATCCAGCGGGTACCATTTGGATCGACACCAAACAGTACCGTCCGATCATCCGCACAGATCTTTTTGCCATCACTGGTCCAGTCGTTGCGGGTCGAGACAACGGCGGGATTGCCACTCTTGACTTTGGTAAAGTCACGATGGGCAATCAGGTTTTGGGGTTGGTTGGCGACTCCAGAGGGTTGGTCGCGCCAAAAATCAAGCCCGTTCACATCACCATGGGTGAACCACAACGACCGATGGTGGACATGATCTGCTTTTTCGGACTTCTGGACGGGGCCCAAGGGAAACGAACGTGTCACATTTTTTCCGGTGGGACCGACAACAGGCCAGATCACCGGTTGAGGCGCCGCATTGATCAGGTATTCAGCAAAAGGTTTGCCGTCAATTTCAATTCGCACCCCGTCCTTGGTCGATGTTGCCGTGACCTCGGGGGTCTTGGAGTTCGAATCGTCGGCGTCGCACCATCGGCAAAGTGGTGTGGCCAGCAACAGCAGCATTGCGAGTCCCCAGGCAAGAGAAATCTGCCTAAGGGTACGAAGTCGAGCAATGCATAGGTTTGGATCGATCGTTGTCATGGTAAGCACGATGTTTTCCTGGCTACAAGGGTTTTGTGGCTACGAGGGTGAGTTGTCGAGGTCGCTGTGGCTGGAACTGTGACCGGAACTGTGCCCCAATACCGCTCCCCCTACTGAGAAGTGACCTGCACGGGCCTGATTCTACTCAAACCGATCCGTTTGTACACCGACCACGAAGTCAAAGGAATGTGGGGTTTTAAGCAGCAGGTTGGGCACCGGGAGGTGCCAAACTGCAGTGATTGGCAGGAAAGTCGGCACGACTGACCATTTGGGGTTGGCCGATGTACTGGTCAATTTTCATCCTAAACAACGGTCACCCATGGCATACGACATGACCGATCAGCAGGGGAGGTACTTCCTCCTTTCAGGGACCAGCAATGGCGTTCTACCGGGCGGTTATCGCGTTGCCGTCAGTGGTCTCCAGAGCGCCGAAATCTCAGTGCAATATCACATGACTGGCACGTCGGGCCTGGAGTTTGAGGTTGCTCCGGGAAAAAATAAAATTGATATTCCGCTGGAGTGATTCATAAACCGCGGCACGGATTGCCGACCGGTGAAAGGCGAATCGTGACGCCTGGCATTTCTCTGAATTTCCATCGTGTGCTATGCTTAAAGGTTAGTGGTTGTTGCTAAAAGCTTCTTGGTTCTTCTCTTCACTGGGGCCAACCATAATTTGAGAAATTCATTGGCAGTCACGGTGATGCGGAGCTCCCGCTCATTTCATGTGTCCAGCGCAACCTGCCAGAGGCTTCGGCGAGGTTTTACGCTGGTCGAACTTCTGGTCGTGATTGGTGTCATCGGTCTCTTGATCGCGTTGCTGCTACCTGCCGTGCAGGCAGCCCGCGAGTCATCGCGACGTTCCGAGTGCACGAACCATCTCCGGCAAATCGGGATTGGATTCAACAACTTCGTTGGCGTTCATGGGAAGTTTCCGCCAGGTAAGAAGTGGTCCGGCCCGCGGCACGTCCCCACGACCTTTTCGATTGCCTGGTCGGCGTTCATGCTGGAATTCCTGGAAGAATCTGCAGTTCACGATCAGATCAATTTTAGAGTTCCCTTTACGGATCCCGGCAATCTTCCGGCAACCGGCGAGGTGATCAACATTTACATCTGCCCGAGTACCGATCGGATCGAACCTCATCGGGGGTCGGATCATCGACTTGTCGGATTGGGAGGCATTCCAGGTGAGGGTATGGGATGCATTGACTATCTGGGCATCTGCGGTCCAGACAAAGATGCGGACCATCTCGCTACCGGCCAGGAGTATGGCCGCCAGCGGGGAGTGCTCATTGGGACGAAAGGACTGCCTGACGCGGATACCGTGATTGAACCTCCCGCAATCAAGCCCCGGCACATTACCGATGGCATGTCGCACACGGCCTGCGTCACGGAATGTACCGGTCGCGGTGTGGAAATGGATGGCAATCAGATCGATTCACTCAATGGTGCGTGGGCATCGGGTAGTAATGTGAGTCACGTATCGAAGCAAGTCAATTCAACGAAGGTCCCGAAGGCCTGGTACAAGGAGCGTATTTTCTCTGACCACCGCGGCGGGGCGAACCTGTTGATGTGCGACGGATCGGTACAATTTTTGAGTGACAGTGTCGAGGAAATCGTCATCATGAGTCTCTGTTCGCGCGACGGCGAGGAAATTATCGATCCCTTACCATTCTGATGAAGCCCGCTCGGTCGTAGAGGGCGGGTTCGTCGACATCTCACTCTTTTTTTATTTTCCTCGAAACGTCAATGCCTGAGTTTGAAGGTTGATCTTGCTCGTGCGGATAAAAGAACAAGTCGATTGAAATGGTATCTCTTAGAAAATCAATTTGCCCGAGCTCAAGACGGCTGATTTTAAGGCCGGTCCTTTCTTGGAGGTCGGCTACGAGTTCCGCGTAGTTTTCGGGACGAATCAAGTCGATTTTTTCATACAAAATCGTCTCCTGCATCTCTCGCCTGAGAAGAGGAATGTTCTCCAGCAGAGCAGCCAGGCCGACAATGGTGCAATTGGTAAAGGCAAGTTCCAAATAGCTCATTTTCCGATTCGCGAGGGAGTTAATCACTGCGATACCAATCACCATGAAGAGATAGGTCATTTCCTTGATCGGAATCGTGGTGGTGCGGTAACGAAGGATGGTAAAGATTGCGAACAACCCCAAGGCCATTCCTAATCCCAGGTCAAACTTCTTCAGCGTGAAGCAGATGAAAAAGACCAGGACATTGATCATGAAATAAGTGAATAGATAGTCCTTCGTGCGAGCGTTCTTGTAGTAGACAAATCGAAGGATTAACGTGAGGAAAAAGAAGTTGATGGCAAATCGCACCAACAGCTTCCAAAGATCATCGTCGTAGAATGGAATTTCGAGGAATTCCATAGAACTAGTTCTGGTTGGCGATTCCATAGAACTAGTACCGGTTGGCGATTTTTCGAATCGCACGTAGTTTGGATTTAAAGCGGTTGTATTTGAGGGCAGGCTTCAGCAGCACGCTTCCCAGGCAGTACTTGCTCACGCGCATCGGCCCGATGTGCCGCTGGTGCATGAGTTCCCGTGCGGGAGAGTTGCGTTGATTGCGATTTTGCTTGACTTCGGCGATTACGATTCCAGGGCAGCATTCTGTTCGATTGTCGTGGCTGAAAGCAATATCGAAATCGAGCGTGACCCGTTCTGGTTGATCGCGGTGAACCAGGGTGATTCGCGAAAATCCACTCCGGAGTTGGGGCACCAGTTCTGGAAGATCTTCCATGACCGACCGCAGGAAAGTGACTGATTTCGGTGAAAACGTTTCTTCGAAATCTTCAATTTGCATGCGTCGTTTTGCGGTCCGGCCTTTGTTGTTTTTTGTTTTCATTTCGAGAAAACATGTGTTGGACAAGAGATATTTTCGCATCCGAATCTTGTGCCGGTTGAGTTTTCCATTGTGATGCTGCAGAAAGAAATCGTGCCTGGGAGTATCGAAGTACAACGTGCTGTAGGAGGATATGTGAATATCTTCCACACGTAATACCTGGTAACCCGCGGTCATCGTTTGCAAAAGGGTTGGTAACTGCTCTGTGCCAAAGAGGTACTTTGTGTCGACGCGATCCATCAGTGCGACGCGATCCATCTCAGCCAGGCCGATAGAATCGAACGAGCCCACGATATCTTCGACTGAGGTCATGATTCAAACGGGTCGTGGTGGTAAGGTCACTCGGCAGCTTTGCCTGCCTGCGCGGGAGAATAGGTTGTCCACGAACTCATTCTAACGACCCGCAATGGCCAACACGAAGTGGTCTTGGGCACAAAAAAGAGAGTCGCAAAAGACAAGGTTAGCTTAACAACCCTCGCTGGTTGACACAACGTCACGCGCAATGTGAGTTGTTCAATTGGTTGGGTGACAAAAGTGGAGAGGCGTTGCTTGAGGATTTGTCCGAATGTTTGTCTCCCTTTTTGTGCTGGCTATTATTTTGAATGAGTAAAGTTGGTCCATGTCATCGATAGCCCTGCGTAGCTTTTTGTGGACCTCATTGCTCGTTGGGATTGCTCTCAGCTATGGTGCAAAAAAGCGCGTAGCCGAAGCGAGATCTCCCGATATGGCCGGACTCTTTGCCCAGGCAGACCAACACTGGGCATTTCAGGCGCCGCAGCAAAGCAGGTTGCCCCTGCCGGCGCTGAGCAATGGTTTCGAACGGTGATCGACTAATCATGTCGCCATTCAGCCGGGACAAACAGCCGTCATCATTGGCGTGGGGCCCGTGGGTGTGTTGCACGCGAAACTGTTTCCGCACGGCGTTCAGTTGACCCGCTAAACAGCAGTAGGATAAAATAAAGTCAGTTGATTTTAATTGACAGATTGAGATAATCGCAATGGTGTTGAGAGGTTCCGGATGGTTTGCGGCTTTGCATCCCTGTTTCTGCGGGTTATGACTTGCGGTTTAACAACCGTTGCTATAGCCGCCAGCGATTCGCCTGCCAGTTCGGACAGCTCGCTTTCTGGGCACTGGGCGTTTCGCCCGCTCGTGCGTCCAGCAGTCCCCCTGGTAAAACGGTCTGACTGGGTACGGACTTCGGTCGACGCGTTTGTCTTAGCCCGTCTTGAAGAACATGAGCTTGGGCCATCTCCCGTCGCTCCAAGGCATGTGCTCCTGCGCCGGTTGTCGGCAAACTTGCTGGGGTTGCCACCTTCTGAAGCAGCATCCCAGCAGTTCGCAAGCGATAACTCTCCGGGGGCCTACCAGGAACTGGTAGAGCGTCTGTTGGACTCGCCTCATTACGGCGAGCGATGGGGGCGGCACTGGTTGGACGTGGCTCGCTTCGCCGAGTCAACAGGCTTTGTCGAGAACCACAATAAGCCCCATTTTTGGCGATTCCGCGACTGGGTTGTCGATAGTTTCAACACCGACAAGCCGTACGATGTATTCATTACTCAGCAACTAGCCGGTGATGAATTGCAGCCTTATACCGACGAGAACATCATTGCCACCGGATTCCTGGCGGCTGCCCGTCTGGCCAGCGAAGAACTGAGCTGCATACGTCAAGAAGGCGCCATGTATGTCGACATTGTGAATGCAACCTCTTCGGCCATGCTTGGTCTTACGATGGGGTGTGCACAATGTCACGATCACATGTTTGACCCGCTCACACAGAGCGATTACTTCCGTCTGCAGGCATTCTTTTTGCGCGGATATCCGGGAAACCTGGTGCTTGGTGGTAACGAGGTACCGGAGGAAATTCATCAAGCTGCCGCGCATTTCCACGAGGTGAATTTGCGGGTGCGAAAACGTATCCTGGAGGAGGGGGTTCGAGGGGAGTCGTCCGAATTGCAAAGGGTGTGGTCGACTTCACCTGCGGGACGAACTCCCGAAGAAGAAGCTTTGTATCGAGTTCACCGGGCCGCTTTGAATATTCGAGTTGCCGGCTGTAACGGTTTTCGCATCAACGAAGAAGAACGAAAGCAGCTCGACGAGGCAAAGGCAGCGATCGACAAATATGTTCCCCAACTGACACAGACGTGGGCTTTTTATTCTCCTGTCACCAGTCCGCACAGGCTCAGTACACTACTGATGGCAGGGAATTTTCCCTTGATTCACAATGAAGCTGAACTCGGTTCGCGGCGTGCTTATCTCCTGTACCGTGGTGATCCTTACCAGCCCAAAAAAGTCGTGACCCCGGGTTTTCCTGAGGTCCTGTTGGCGGCTGGTGAGCAGAATCAAACCCTTGAGGAACCTTCTTCAGAAAGATCACGAACCGCTCTTGCCCGCTGGCTAACCCGCCGCGGCACCCCGGCAGCTGCGCTTGTTTCCCGTGTTTGGGTCAACAGGATTTGGTCTTACCATTTTGGCCGTGGTTTGGTGGGAACCCCTGGCAATTTCGGGGTGCGTGGGGAGCGTCCGACTCATCCTGAACTACTCGAGCACCTTGCTGCGGAGTTGATTGACAGTGGTTGGAGTACCAAGCATGTTCAGCGGTTGATATTGAAGTCCAGCACGTATCGTCAGAGTTCAGAGGTCAAGCCGATGGCAGCCGCCCAGGCAGACGAGCAACGGGTGATCCCGCAAGTCGTGGATCGTGAGAACCGGTTGTATTGGCACTGGCCTGTCAGGCGGTTTGAGGCCGAGGTGATCAGGGACATGATGCTTGCTGTTTCGGGACAACTCGATATTACCGTTGGCGGGCCTAGTGTTCCCACCGGCCAGGCGTCGACGCGGCGCAGTCTTTACCTTTTTCAGCGGCGGGACGCCCCCCAGGAGATGCAGGCATTGTTCGATGCGCCAACGGCTATGGCGGCAAGTTGTGCGCGCCGACAGGTATCGACAAGTCCCCTGCAACCGTTATTCCTGCTGAACAGTCAAGAGTCGGCAATCTGGTCTGAAAAATTTGCCAGTACAGTGGCCAAGGAATCGCCAAACGATTTAACCCGGCAGGTGGAGTTAGTGTTTCAAAAAGTGTTGGGGCGGCGGCCTGATGCCAGCGAGCAGGAAGAGGCGCTGGCCTACCTGCAGACAACTTTGGAGGAACCGGTCGAGAGCGGAGCTGTGCTTCCCCGGATTAACCAATTGGACTTTTCCGAGGAGCATCAAGATCCGTTTCCCTACGCGACACCACGACCTTCAATCATCGCGATACGACCCAGCCAACCGGGTCATTATGTGTTGCATCGCAATGGATACACCGACCATACCCCCGAACCAGTTGCCGGTACGGTCACGTATTCTTTCAATCACCCGGTGACGGTCACCGAGTTGGAAATGATTGTGCACATCAATGGCATCACCCGGGTCGAGGGATTGGTGGGGGATACGATCGACGAACTTGTTTCTATTGGCGAAGCCAGTGCCTCGGAAGCTGGTCGCGGGAAACCGTTTCCCCAAGAGCTTGGTTTGGTAACGTTTACGTTTGCCCCGGAGAATCATCGGACAGGCAAAATTTTTCGGTTTGTCGTTCGTGAGACCGTCAAGGTCGATGGCTACGCCAATTACCAGGCATATCCCCGAACTGCTGATCATGAGCGTATTTTGCCAACCCTGGAGTTGGTTCCTGATGCACCGAGTCCGATGTCACCATTCGCAAAGTTTTGCCAGGCGATGATGAATTTGAACGAATTTTTCTATGTCCCCTGAAATTGTTGTTTCTGGAAGTCGTATTGTTTCCTGAAAAAGAGATAGAAAGCCATTGATTTTCAGGCCGAAACCAGTGTCGGAGTCGTTTTTCAGTCCGCGCCCGGTTAGACTATGTAACTGCTGACAGTGCCTGATCAAATAACACACGTGTCAGGAGTCAGGCCGTGATGGTCCGTGCGGACCGAGGTGATTTTGTCCCAGCAAGGATCCGCCATTTCCCCTAGATGGAAGCCAGCCATGGCCCATCGTTTCAAACGCAACATGCATTCTCAATGCGGTCGATATGGTGCACTGCCAACCACGCGGCGGGAGATGCTGCAGCGGGCTGGTTTTGGATTTGGTTCGCTGGCGCTGGCAGGTTTGGTTGCCCGGGAGGGTCTTGGGAAGAGCGGTGCCCTTGGTAGCTCGCCGACCGGTCACCTAACGCATTTTTTGCCCCGTGCTCGGAATGTCATTTTTCTTTTCATGGGGGGTGGACCGAGCCAGATCGATACGTTTGATCCCAAACCAGAGTTGAGCCGCCTGGATGGTAAAGAGACCCCCGAGAGCATTCGCAAGTTGTTCCAACGGACGGCTACGATGGGCAACGGAACGCGCAAGCTGATGGGGAGTCCATTTCGTTTTCAGCGTTACGGTGAGTCTGGCTTGCCGGTCTCCGACCTGCTCCCGGGGATAGCCCATCATATCGACGATCTTTGCGTTGTGCGGAGCATGCAGCACGACACATCGATTCATATGCCGGGCGAGTATATCATGACGACCGGCACGATTGTGGGGGATCGGCCGAGCCTGGGGGCTTGGGTGACGTATGGCTTGGGGAGCGAGAGTCATGACTTGCCCGAATACATCGTCTTTGGAGGCCCAACGCGGCCGACTTACTCCGCCGGTTTTTTGCCTGCCCGACATCAGGGGACCTCGATTACCTCCGGGGAAATTCCACACCTGGAATTGCCGTGGGGGGTTTCTACCACCGGACGGCGTCGGCAGTTGGACTTCATTGGCCGCATGAACCAGATGCATCGCCAACGTGTCGATTCAGGGAATACGGAACTGGAGGCCCGCATCCGTTCCTACGAACTGGCTTTTCGAATGCAGTTGGCCGCCCCGGAGGCGTTTGATCTCAACCAGGAGACTGCGGCCACCAAGCGACTTTATGGTGTCGGTGAGAATCCCACCAATGACGTTGGTACCCAATGTTTAATGGCCCGCCGCTTGGTCGAGCGCGGAGTGCGGTTTATTCAGCTCTACATTGGGGGGTGGGATTCCCACAGTGATTTGAAGGGGGGCCATCAGGGCTGTGCGGATCGCAGCGATCGCCCGATTGCCGGATTGTTGACCGACCTCAAGCAGCGAGGTCTGCTCGACTCGACCCTCCTGGTATGGGGAGGGGAGTTTGGCCGCACCCCGGGAGCTGAGAAGGGGAATGGCCGCGATCACTCGCCTGGTGGTTTTACCGTGTGGCTGGCGGGTGGCGGTGTGAAGGGTGGTCAGGTGATTGGCAAGACCGACCCGGTGGGTTACACCGCGATCGAGCGGCCGATTCATCCCAATTCGCTCCATGCGACGATTCTCCACGCATTAGGGTTGGAGCAGGAAAAACTCACTTTCCGGCACAACGGCCGCGACGAGATTCCGACGTTCGTCTCCAGCGAAATTGTCCACGAAGTCTTTGCCTGAACGTGGTTGAACCAGTTCCTCTTAATTGCTTTCTCGCTGAGCATTCATGGCGGTAATCCAGCGGTGGAGAATCGCGACTGCCTTTTCGTCGACACGATTGGTCGCCAGCCGTGGCGCGAGGTATCAACCGAAATGAACTCGTCGGCTGTACGCTCCGCCGCGTTTGCTTGACCGGAAGTTGCCATCGTCAATAACAGCAGGCTGACACCAAGGCCTAGAGATAGAATCGAGGGCATGCGAGATTTTCTCTGCGAGAAGATTCAACGGGTGAGCAGAAAGCAAGCACCTTACCGTGGTGAATTACTTTACCGGTTGAAAACAGGGTCAAAATGTGTGTTTGTCATGCTATTGCGGGTTGAGCAACTTTCGCTTTAGCCAATCGACCAGGGTTTGCTTGTAGTGGACCTGATTGGGGGCGGTCCAACCTCCGGTACCATGCCCTCCCCCTACGGCCGCCAGGAGTTCACATTCAGCACCAACGCGGCGCATGGCACCTTGCATGCTGTGCGCCTGTTCGATCGGCACGCCATAGTCGCGCGTGCCGTGGATCAGCAGGTAAGATGGCATTTCCGGGTGGACATGTGTCACGACCGTAGCATCGGCAAGCAGCGGTTTGTTTTCAGCCGTAACCTTATCAAAGCCGAAAAATGCAGCCATGCCACCGGAAATGCAACCACCTTCGGGTCGAGGCACCGTGTACCCGTCCATGGCGCAAGGATTTTCGGTAACGCGCAACAAAAAGTCGTGCTCGCCGTAGAACGAGATCACCGTAGCCACTTTGTTTCCGGGTCGATACTTGGCGCCAGCGTGGGAGACCAACATCCCGCCGGCCGAGTCACCCATCAACGCCAGGCGATCGGGATCGATACGGAGTTCGCCTGCGTGTTGTTTGATGAAGGCAATGGCCTGTTGGATATCATTGGTGGCGGCGGGGTAGGGGTGTTGAGGCGCGAGGCGGTAGTTGGCAGAGATAACCGAAATCCCGTTGGCCAGGATCAAGTCGCGAATTTCACCGAACCCCGTACTGATATGCTCCTTATCACCCGTGACAAATCCACCGCCGTGAATATAAATGACGGCCGGATGGACGTCCTTGCCAGGGATCAGGTAAGCGTCGAGTTTGAGTGGTTCCCCATTGGGTTTGGCAAATACGATGTCTTTACGGAGTTCAAATTCGGCAGCAAAGGTGGGGGGGGCGGCGCAGAGCAGTAGATAGACCAGCACGGGAGCCTTGCAGCAGAAGCGAATGTGAGTGGTTGCCATGGATCGGTTGTTTGTTGACGGCGAGTTGGTGGAAAAAACGCGGTACGCATCCCTCCGGTTCCGTTCGCACGTTGCCTTAATTCTGAGAGTGGTACCGGCAAAAGTTGGAATATACCAGATTCTTTACAGTTGCTTTAGAGTTTTTGCCGGAAATGCTACAGACCGGTTTGCAATTCTCTTGGTAACAGGAGTTGTTCGAGCGTAGTCGCAGGATGTTATTTCTGAGCCAGGGATATTCGATTCGGGCTGGTATCGTGGTCCGAAATCATTACGAAAAATGCATGGGCGCGTGCAAATTTGGGAACCTGTTTGAGAGCCAATCTCTGCCTGTCGGGCTCATCGGTTGAGCCATTCGGTGCGTGCCCGCGCATCGGCTTCGATGTGAGTTCCGCGGTAGATTTTCACCGAGGCGAAGCCGTCGTAGCCAATTTACCGCAAGAGTTGCCAGGACGACAGGAAATTCGATGTGACCGGTTTCAAACGCTTGGCCATTACTTTGACAAACGTAACCAACCCAGGAAGGCAGCTTTGACCGGATTTTATCTGGCCAACGGCTGCAGCTCGAGAGGGCTGCGGCTCGAGTGTGACGAAAGGTCACTAGACGGGCGGGAAACGAACTCTAAGATACTTATCTGACTACCAGGAACCATGTTTGCTGAGGATTACAATCATGACGCAAATCACTTCACGACGCAGTTTTTTGAAGGTTGCCGGTGCTGTGTCGGCTGGTTTTGCAGGGTTGCGGCTTGCGACCGTCGGGCAAAACCAGGTGACTGCCGAGAGCGTCGCTACGTTTCGCTACGGACCGCTGCGGACTGATCCGCAGGGAGTGATTGATCTTCCGAAAGGTTTTTCCTATCGGGTGATTTCCAAGGCCGGTGAGCGGATGGACGATGGCTTGTTTGTACCGGGAAAGCACGACGGTATGGCTGCTTTTCCAGGGCCAGATGGCAAGACGATTCTGATACGTAATCACGAATGCGAACTTGGTCCGGCACGCGAGGGGGCTTTTGGCTGGAATCTCGAATTGCTGGATGGTTTTGACCGCAGCAAATTTTACGATCGCGCTTTTGGCGGAACGCCACCGCTCGGGGGCACGACGACCCTGGTTTACGACACACGCGCGAAGAAACTCGAACACCATTTTCTCAGCCTGGCCGGAACTATTCGTAATTGTGCCGGTGGTCCGACGCCCTGGGGAAGCTGGATTAGCTGTGAAGAGACAGAAGACCGCGCCAACGAGGTGCTCGAACATGACCATGGGTACAACTTTGAAGTCCCTGCCTCAGCCGAGATGGGTCTTACTCAGGCAGTGCCGTTGCGGGCGATGGGCCGATTTTGCCACGAAGCTGTGGCGGTCGACCCTCACTCGGGCATTGTCTACGAGACCGAAGATACAGAAGACGGATTGATTTACCGCTTCATTCCCAATCAGCCGGGACGACTCGCTCGAGGTGGCAAACTACAAGCCTTGGCCATTCGAGGTCGAACTTCCGCCGACACGCGAAATTGGCTTGCCGAGGGGTCGGATGCTGCCGTTACAGATATGATTCTGCCCGGAACCGTTTTTGATGTTGCTTGGGTTGACGTCGACGAAGTCGATGCGCCCAACAACGATTTGCGGTTCCGCGGGTACCAAAGTGGGGCTGCCCGATTTGCCCGCGGAGAAGGCATGTGGTACGGCAACGACTCCGTTTATTTTGCTTGCACGAATGGCGGCCAAAAGAAACTTGGCCAGATCTGGCGTTACGTGCCAAGCCCGTTCGAAGGGACCGTCAAGGAAGATCGCCAGCCAGGTCGCCTGGAGTTATTTATCGAGTCAAACGATGTGTCGTTGATCGAGATGTGCGATAACCTCACCGTCGCTCCTTGGGGGGACGTCATCCTTTCTGAAGACGGACAGCCCGACCAATACATCGTAGGGGTGACCTCGGCAGGTCGGATTTACCACCTTGGCCGCAACGCCATGAATGGGTCGGAATTTGCCGGTGTGGTGGTTTCACCCGATGGGTCGACACTGTTTGTCAATATCCAGGAGCCGGGGGTTACGCTTGCAATCGACGGTCCCTGGCGACACGGGTAGCCTATCGCCGGGATAAGGCTGTGGGGACCGGATCGGCACGCTGGTTACTGGTCTGCTTGTCGCCGAATCGACTGGCGACGTTCCTGACCGCTGCGGCGACCTGGTAGGTCGACCGCCGGCGGTGTATGCCGGGGCAGTTGTGGCTCGACCGGTGGCCTGTCGTCGCCTGCTGCTGTGCGACGTTGTTTTTTTCGATTCTCTTCCGCAGTACGTTTTTCAATCAAATGTTGGAGTTCAGCAGGAATTGGTAGCGTTTCAGACATTGTTGGAGTTCGCTATTTCTGCCGTAACAACATTTAATCCGGGTACCACAACGTTTCGGGCATCAACCCGTCGGGACCCGAGGAATCATAGCTCACATCGGGCGCCAGGATGGTTTCTACCGTGTCGGGATAACAATCAAACGTCGGGGGCAGTATCAGATTGTATGGAATGGGCACACGTTGTGGTGGGCAGGGATGGTGACAATTAATCGGGTTCCGGATGGCATCGAGCAGTTCTGGTTCCCAACGACGTCGATCGGCCCGGTAGAGTGGACCCACGAGCAGGGGCGTTGTAGCCCGGCGGACTTCAGTTTGTTGCCGGGCTTCAGCGCAGGGCACCAGTGGAACGATGTGGGGAACCAGGGCGATGATGACCTCGTGACGTTCTCGTTTCACAGTGCGTTTCTGGAACGCACGCCCAATGATGGCCAGGTCTCCCAGCCAGGGGACTTTGTTCTCTACCTCGCGGTCGGTTTCCTTGATTAAACCACCAATGACCATCCCATGGCCGTTGTTGAGCATGACGGTAGTTTCGACTTCGGTGGTCTCCTCTTCGGGCAAAGTTGTTACGGGATTAATCTGTCCGTTCGAGACCTCCGGCTTGACCGTCATCACCACGCGACCATCGTTGCTGATGATGGGGGTCACCCGCAGTACGACTCCCACATCGAGAAATTGAACATCCTGCAACGTGCTGGTTTGGGTAGTCGTTGTCACGAAGAAACCAAGTTGTTCACCGACCTGGATTCTGGCTTCCTGCCCATTCAGGACCAATACCTTGGGAGCAGCAAGCGTTTTGGCGTTGGTCGTGGTTTTAAGTGCCTCGATCAGGGCCGTCAGGTCTGTCCCCTGGATGTCCAGAAGAAAAGCAGGGCTTGCGTTTGGGTCGGCAAATCCGGTCGTTTCGAACGTGACACGCGAGTTGGCGATACGGAAAATCTCCTTAAGGTTCACACCATGTTTCAAATCATCTTCGAGATCGACCTGCAGGATGTGTGCCTCGATCAGGACTTGCCTTGGAGGGCAATCGGCCTGGGCGATGTAGGTTTCGATACGGGCCAGGTATTCCGGCAAATCTTGGACGACCAGCTGTTGCCGGGTCTTCATTTTGTCGGTTGGGTCGGTTTCCGAGACAAACGATTGCCCGGCGGGTGAGAGTAACCCTTTGACGACCCGGTCGATCTCGGTTGGGGAGACATAGTTGAGTGAAAAGACGCTCAAGTTGCGTCCCTGAACCAGGGGGGATACCAGTGCAGCACTCTCAATCGGTGTGACCATGATAATGTCGTGATAAAGATGCCAAGTGTAACCGTTGATCGAGAGGATCGAGTCTAAAGCATCCTGCAACGATACGTCGGTAAGGTGAACCGAAACAGGAATCTGAGCGTTGTTGCTGGTGACAAGGTTCAGGCCATGCTGCTGGGCAATCGATGTGAGTACCACGTTCAGGGGCACACCGCGGGCAACCAGCGAGATGAGTTCGTCGTGAACCACAATCTTCAAACCGGAGTCGAGCGATGGTTTAGCCAGTGGAACGGTGAATTGTCGACTGCTGGCGGGGTCGGGTTCAGGCGGGGGGAGTGGCTCGCTTGGCGGAGCAAGGGCCGTTTTCGTTGTATTCTGTCTGGCAGGAATTGCTCCGTTTTGGGGAACAGCTGTTTGACTGGCGTCTGCGGTCTTGTCGGTGACAACTAGCGACGGTTGCGGGCCAGGTGGGGAGTCGGGTTGTACCAAGAGTGGCTGGGCGCTAATTGGGCTGGCCGAGCCAAAGCTGAAGGGAAGCAGAAGCACGACCCAGGGCCAGCTGCAGCGAAGTCCGTTGAAGAGCTTTCCGAGCTGGTCCATTGGAGTCCGTGAAAGGTACGGTCGTGGGCGACGAGAAAGAAACGGTTGTCATGGGCAAATAGCGGGGCGCCGGTAATCATACGGTTTACAAGCAAGCGCACATTCACCAATCTGCTAGCATCGAATGAACTTTGCGCAAGCCGTAGATTCGGTACAACCCGATTTGTCCCTATCATCTGAAAAATCGACTTGCAATGGTCAGAGACTCCACCCAAAACTGCCTCGGTTTTGGGAAGGTGCTTAGCCGGCGTCGGGCCGTTCCAGAACAATTCCGTCGGGGCGGATCTCGACGACCCTTGTTCCATTAGGGAGGATTTCTCCCTCGCGGACGATTTGCGAATCAATCACAGCCATGGTCCCGTGACGGGAATGGAACATCATTTCAGGGATTTTGTTGGTAAACCAGGGGACAGTTGGAGAATCGCGATGCTCCGTTTGTGCGGCCAGGGCCGACTCCTCCCTGCCAGCTGTGGGTGGGTGGTTCCCCTCCACTAGCTTTTGGGTCGTGGTGGAGAAGGGGTCGTGCTTGAGAATTTCAGCTAGCGTTTGGTTGGGCCAGGGTCGCGGGGGATTTTTACTCGTATGCTTGGGCAGCCTGGTCAAGGTTGTCAGTAGGACCTGTTGCGACGTCGTCGAGCTTACTGGCGGAGTGTTGGTTTGTGGGTCGCCGGGCGTGCTGAACGCGCGGTACAGCATGACTACCAGCGAGATTGCCAGCACCAGAATGATGACAATCTTGAGTTTTTCCGTGATTGGCGAAGGGGGGGTGTCAGGCATGGCGGGCGCCTCCGGTCGCAAGCGGGATTATTCGGTTGGTCACGGTTTCGCGCAGGGGAGTGAAGAAGATTCGCAAGGTTATTTCGACGGGATAGCCTTCAGCGTCGCTGCCGGGCTGGCTGATTTGCAGATCGCGGACAACACATAACCGGCGTAGCTCGGTCAGCCCTGCCAGGAAGTGACAAATCGATTTATAGGAAGCATGGGCGGATAACTTCACATCCATTTTCGAGTGGGTCTTTTCGTGGGTGGTACTGTCTCGACTGAACTGGTGAATCGAAACGTCACTCTCGGTGGCGAGCGTGGCCAGTTGGCCAAGAAATACCGATTCTTGTGGCGCCGAAGGAATTCGAGCAAGTAGTTGATCGAGATGGGTTTCCTCGTGATCGAGTTGCTGCTGCAGATTCTCGTGGGTCGACACAAAAGCTTGAGCCTGCCGGAGGCATTCCAGCTTTTCATTGGCTTGTGTCGTGAGTGAGGCTGTTTCTTCCCACGTGGGTGTAAGCAGGAAAAGATAAAGCAATGCCACGACACCGAGTGTGGAAAACAGTCCGGCAGCGTGTAGCGACCAGCCAAGTTGTGGGAGCTTTGAAATTGAGTTCATGATCGAGCACCTGTGCGTCGTTATTCGTAGCGACAGGAGAGATTGAATTTTCGCCGGCCGTCGTCGTCTGAGATGGCTCGCGACGATTCGAGCAGTACGCGATCAAACACGTTGTAATCCTTCAAGGCGGCGACAAACCGTGTTACCGCAAGGTCACTTGCCGCAGTCGCCTGTAGTTTTAATTCGTAGACTTCGTTGATTTGCGTTACGGTTCGGGCAGGATCAATTTCCGACGGGACCGTGACCCGCTCTTGGACGGTCGACAAGGTGAAGTGTTCGATACTAATTTTACTTTTCGACTGGTTGGCGCCTTGGCTTACCATCCCCAACAGCTGCAAAGGTTGCCCGCTGTTGTTTTGCATGGCGACCAGGGATTCACGTTGCTGCAAGGCGTCAAGTCGTTGCCGAATGCGTTCGACTTGTTCAACCCGCTCGAGGGCAGCTGTCGTACGTGATCCGACACGAGCAAGTGTCTCTCTTTCGGCACCCAGCATGGAATACTCCCGGCTGCACGCGATCACACCGATCAGGGCGGCTAAAAACGTCATCGGTAGCCATTGGTGAAGCCGCTTGCGAACCAGCAGGCGACGACGCTCGGCAAATGGTAGCAAGTTGAGGTGCATGGTCAGGCTATTAACGGGATGGCAGAAAGGGCGATCGCTTCACCAAGCATCGCCTGATGGCCAAAGGGATTAGCTGCGGACGTTGCTTGTGCGGAGAGATGCCAGACGGTTGTGGGAAGAGCCAGTTGTTCAGCGAGCAGTTGGTCGGTGCCCTTGAGTGCCGCTCCGCCACCAAACAGGCAAACATGCTGCGGTACCAATTCGGGATGCTCGTGGGCGATAAACTGCAATGTACGTTGCAGTTCTTGCACTGCCTGTTTAACGGGTTCTTTGGTCAGGTTGCAAATGGTCTTCCGAATTTCGCCCGGTACCAGGTCGTCATCGGTTTGCAGCCCATACTCGCCCAACAGCTGGCAGGCCTCCTCATGCGTAAGCTTGAAGCCGCTCTGGAGGTTGGCTACCACCTTGCCCAGTCCGCACTCACAGAGCAAACGCGTGAAACAGGGAGTGCCGTGCCGTACGATGGTCAGCCAGATGGCATTAAATCCCCAGTCGACTGCGGCAATCACTTCCGCGGATGTGACGGGAGGCGACATGGCGATCGCGCGGGCTACAGCAAAGGGGTGGGAATCGATGGCCTGGCATTGGAGTTTTACGCGACTCAATTCCGAAGCCACTGTTTGTGCTGTGTCGGTTGGGGTCGATACGACATGGACCAGACAGGTCGCTTGATTGGACCGGCAGGGGTTGGTACGCCAGAAGCCGGCCTGGTAATCGCCAGGCCCACGATCGTCGGCATAGTTCAACTCCGCATCGACCAGGTGCAATAATTCCGCATCGGGTGCCGACGGCAGGTCCAGTACGCGGAGTTCTGAAAGAGGCGTCGGTAACAAACATGCCGCAGGTCGAGATCGCCAGCGGTGCATACCTTGCAGGGTGGGCTCGAGAATCTCGCGTAATCCTGTCAAAGAGCGGTCCCATCCGGTAGGGCATCTGGGCAGGATTTGTCCGAAACGGAGTTGCCAGCGGTTATTGTAGCGTTCGACTTGCGCCAGCTTGATTGTCGACGTACCGATGTCGACACCGACCCAGCCATAACGCTGCCCGCGTTGCAAGTGCATTTCAGGATGGACTGCGGTGACGGTCATTTGGGTTGAAGGTCGGGATGGGAATTATGGGCCAGGTCGAAGGGGACAAGCCACGTTACGGTGCCGGTCGGGCAGCGAGTTTTTCGAGCCTCGCCAGCCGCCCGTCCATAGTTTTCAGGATTTGTGCAATCTCGCGGAGGATTTGTTCCGAGCGTTCGGAGCCGCTCAGAAATGCTTTTCGCGGTTGGCCCTTCGTGATTTCGGCTTGCGCTGAATTGGTGTTTGCGAACCATCCACCAGCCAGGCTTGCCAGGAGAAACAGGGCCAGCAATACGATTGGCCGAACGGTTGATTTGAAGTTCGTGGATGGATTCATTTGGATTCCCCAGATTTGTACAAGTTGCTGTCGGTTTTGCTCAATGGGACATTGTCGAGACGTCTAGCAGCGGCACGATCACGGCAAGTACCACAATCGCCACGAAAACGCCCATCACGACAATGATGACTGGTTCGAGCAACCGTACCAGTTGCCGCACACGTCGTTCACCGTCGTCTTCGTAGTATTCGCCAATCAGCTGCATCACCATGCCGAGTTTTCCTGTTTTTTCTGCGGTTGCTATCATTTGGGCGGCACCGGCGGGAATGAAGGCTGCCTCTCCAATCGTCTTTCCGATACCGTTTCCATTAAGAACTTCGCGTTCCATGGTGTCGAAGACCTTACGGAAGAATTGATTCTTGACAGCAGATCGGCAGAGCCGCACCGATTCCAAAAGAGGAACGCCCGTTTGCAGCATGGTACCGATCAAGCGAAACATGCGACCTGCCAACAGCAAACGGGAAGCGTCGCGGAGGAGTGGTAAATTGAGGATTGCCCGATCCCAACAACGGGTTGCCTGCTCCGTATGCCGCACCCTCCAAAGTGCCAGCATTGTGGCCACCAGCCCGGCCAAGAGCAGCAGGCTGTGCGCGCGCAAGATTTGGGCTGTGTCAAGCAATAACTGGGTCATGGGCGGGGCTGGCCTTCCCAAACTGACAAAGACCTTGCCAAATTGTGGCAGTACGAAGAACACCAGTGCGTTGACCACAACGGTAGCAATACTGATCAATACCAGCGGGTAAGCCAAGGTCGACCACAGTGTACTTCGCAAGCGAATTTCGTTGCGGATCTGCTCGGCAAGTCGGCTCAGGACTTCATTGACCGTGCCGGCAGACTCGGCAGCAGCAATGCTGGCAACGTACGCTTCACCAAATACGTCGACTCGCTGTTTCATTGCGACCGATACGGGGCTGCCGGCTGAGATGTCGCGGAAGAGTTCTTCCAGCAGTTTGCGCAAGCGCGGGTTACGGCAATCCTCGGCAGTGGACCGGATTGCTTCGGCCAGATCGATTCCCGACTGGCACATGATCGCCAGTTGAGAGGTGAGTATCATCAGTTCGGTGCGTTTGATACCACTGCGTCCTTTGCCGCCGAAGGTGAACCTGGCAGCCGTGCGAGGATTGTTTTTCTGAAACGAGAGTGGGAACAGCCCCTGTTCGCGCAACGTTTGCTGTGCTTCGCCGAATGAAGCCGTATCGAGGACGCCGTTGGTCAATCGTCCTTCCAGTGATTTTGCCGTGTACCGCAATTCCATCGGAAAGTTCTCGTCTAGTCGAAAAACGCCACGCGAATAATTTCTTCGAGGCTGGTTTCCCCTGCTTCAGCGAGGCGAATTCCCTCGGCCAGCAAGGTGGTTTCTTCCTGTTCATGTTGCAATGCCCGGATCGTTTCCAGGTCTGCTCCTGTCGAAATCGCCTCACGCAGGTTGCGGGTGGCAGTCAGTAGTTCGTAAATTCCAAGTCTTCCTTGAAAACCGGTGTCGTAGCATTTTGAGCAGCCTTCCCCCCGAACGAATTGGCGGCGTGCGTCTCCCTCGTAGTGGATCATGTCGAGGAGTTCTGCAGGTGGATAGTAGGTTGTTTTGCAATTGGGGCAGACGGTTCGAACCAACCGCTGGGCGATGATACCGACGAGTGCGGCCGAAATTTTGTACGGGGCAATTCCCATATCCAACAGTCGTGTAATCGCACTGGCGCTATCATTGGTGTGTAGTGTGCTGAGGACCAGGTGCCCGGTAAGTCCGGCTTGGATCGCGACCTCTGCTGTCTCTGTATCACGAATCTCACCCACCATAATGATGTCGGGATCCTGTCGCAGGATGGCACGCAGCACGTTAGCAAAGGTCAGCGACTTTGCTCTATCCATCTGGACCTGGTTGATCATCTCCAATTGATATTCGACGGGGTCTTCGACGGTCACGATGTTGTGGTGTACCGACTTGATGAGTTCCACGGCCGAATAAAGCGTGGTCGTTTTTCCACTACCGGTCGGGCCGGTGACAAGGACCAGCCCATACGGCCTGGCAAGCATGCGTTTGATCGAGAGGAGTTGCCGGTGGGGAACACCTAGTTGTTCGAGGTCAAAGGTTACATTGCTGCGATCCAGGACACGGAGCACCACTTTTTCGCCGAGCACGGTTGGGAGGGTCGAGCAGCGCAGGTCAATCTCGCGCCGCTCGACCAGTACGTGGGTCCGCCCATCCTGCGGCACACGTTGCTCGGCAATATCCAACTTGGCGATTACCTTGATACGGGAGACAATCGCGGCGTGGAAATCACGGCGTGGTCGCAGCACTTCGCGAAGCTGGCCATCGAGACGAAAACGAACCGACGAATTTTTCTGGCCGGGTTCGATGTGAATGTCGCTGGCACCCTGTCGCACCGCATGGACAATAATGTAGTTCACCAGGTTGATGACCGGACTCCCTTCGGCGAGCGATTGCAAGTCCTGCAGGTCGACTTCGAAGATTTCTGGATCGACCTCAACTGCGTCGGCCTCGATATCAGCCGACACGGTGTCGACCGCAAAGTCTTCTTCGTAGGCACGCGGCAAGAGTTTGTCGATGGTTCCCTTCAATGCCAAAATCGGTCGTACACGTAGCCTGGTGATCCGCTCGATTTCATCGAGGTGATGCAGATTTTGCGGCTCGGCCATTGCCACGGTAAGTTTTCCACGAACGCAGAACAGCGCAAGTGCGCTGAACGATTTAGCGAGGGTGTGCGGCATGATGCGAACTACCGCGGGGTCAATCAGCCCTTCCCGCAACTTCACAAAAGGTACACCGAGGTTCTCGGCAATAAAGGGAAGGAGCTGTTGTTCATCCACAAACCCGAGTTCGATCAGCGTTTCGCCGAGTCGCATTTTCTTGGATTGCTGCTCGCCAAGTGCTGTTTCCAGCTCCTGTGGAGTGAGCAGGCTGGCGCGTACAAGTTGCTCTCCCAGCGGGGCTGGGGGCATACTTGCGGGAGCCCTTTGTGAATCGACCGTTTCGGCCAGCGTGTTCATCGTGTGAAGCTCCCAACGGCACTGATGAGTTCGTCAAACGTTTCCAGTTGGTGATCGACGGCAGTAATTCGCAGAATATCACGGCAGAGCGCGTTCGCGTTGGCCAGCTCGAGCCGACCTCCCAGATTGGTACATCGATCGTGGGCGTCGAGAAGCCATTCCAGGCCTGTGCTGTGGATGAACGGTACCTGGTTCAGATCAAACACCAGGCGGGGTGGCCCGTTCGAAACCGCTTGCTCCAGCAACAGGTTCAGTTCCTCCACGGCATCGGTATCGAGCGGGCCGTCACCAACAATCACATCGACGATCCCTTTTTTTTCAAGTTTGAACATTGTTTTTCTCGTCTTCGGCTAGCAGGGCAAAGTGACGGCAAAGCGGGTACCTTTGTTGAGTTCGCTGTGAACGTCGATCTTTCCGCCGTGCAACCGCACGACTTCCTGGGTAAAAGCCAGACCGAGTCCGTTGCCGGGAATCTCTCGTACGTGGATGTCCGCACCACGGAAGAACTTTTCGAAGATGTGCGGCACCTCGTCTGGTGAAATTCCAATGCCAGAATCTTCCACGTAGATTGCGAGTTCCTCGGATTTTTGTTCAACCGTAAAGCTCACACGCCCGCCTGCCGGTGTGTACTTGGTCGCGTTTCCTAACAGGTTCACTAGCGCCGATGTGAATTTATCTTTATCAAGCGACATCTGGGCAAGTTTCGGGGGTAGCCGCACATCGAGCGTGATCTCTTTACTTTTCATTTCAGGGGCGACGTGATCCATCACCTCTTCCAGAAGTCGCATCAGATCGGTTTCGTGCCGCTGCAGGTTAAGCGAGCCAGATTCCATCTGGCTGATGTTCAACAATTCATCCACAAACCTCGACAGTCGGGTCGCCTCGGCGTTGATGATGTTGCAGAATTCCTTTTGTTGGTCGACGTCGATTCCCTCCTCGAGGGCGAGTGTTTCCGCATAAGCCTTGATATTGCCGAGCGGGGTCCGCAGTTCATGGGTGGCGGTCAACACGAACTGGTTTCGCACTGCATCGGCCAGGAGCTGCTGGGTGATGTCGCGTACGGTCCAGATTTTCTGGAGGGAATTGGTGGCCTTGTCGACGATCGCGCGGCGCGAGATCTGCAAAACCCCGGCGTGGAGTGTCGGCCCGCGATGCAGTTCAAACGACACATTGCCGTTTTGTCGCGTCAACTTGTCCGAGATTTCTTCTGCATTAGCCGCGGAGCCACACTGCAAAACCTCCAGCAGGCTGTGACCAACGACATGGGGTGTTCCGAAACCCTGTGCCAATGCCTCGAAGGCTTGATTGGCAAAGACGATCTGGCATGAATCTTCGGTCACGGCAATGGGTGTGGGGAGTTGCTGGAAAGTACGGACGACCCATTCTTGCCGGAGGTCCCTGACGGCCCCGGAAAGCCGCTCCTCGAGATTAGTCCACACCTGTTGGTGGCTGATCTGGTCCAGGATGGCATTCCAGCCCTGGCTGACGGGGTCACTCCCCGTGAGACAGAAAATCTCGGCCTGGCTTAGCGAGGTGACCTCGGATACACGGTGAAGCTGCTGCTCAATGAGCGAATTCAGGCGGGTCGACTGGTAAAGAACAACGGCACCAATGAGCAAGATGACGATCGGGCCTGTCGCCGCAATCCCTGCCAGCGGGATGAGTGAGTTGCGATAGGCCAGCGTCAACGAGGTTGCCAGGCAGAGCAACAGGCACGCCAAGCCAAACATCAGGTATTTTGTTACCAGGCGTCGATTAAGAGGAACGGGTTGTGCTGCAGATGCCATTTTACGCCTGCCACGAAACGAATCATAAACCTGTCCCGCAGCTGGTCGGAGGAGGGTGCTTTCTCGCCTCGGTTCAGGTCGGTTTGTCCCGGTCAACCACGGGCTGGTGCGAACTCCAGTAGCGAGCAGGCAAACGTGACCACCTCACCGGGGCTGAATGGCTTGTGGAATACCTTGGCCAGTCGATGGACCTCGTTCATCCTGGTGGAATCAATTTCCAGACCCTTTGCGGAACAAAGAACAATGGGAACCTCACGATTGATCGAGTCGGTGCGGATTGCCTCGCAGAGCTCCTCGCCACTCATTTTCGGCATCTGGTAGTCGGTGATTACCAGATCAAACGACTCTTGGCGGGCAGCCTCCGCAGCTGTCGCGCCGTCATAAGCACAAGTAACGGCAAAACCGACCCGCTCCAGGCTGAACGCGAGCAACTGGGCCATGACGGGATTGTCTTCAGCCACGAGGATGTGTTTTGATAGGTTGTCCATCGTGTTGCCCTGTGCAAAGCGGTGGCCGGGCGCAACTCACCCTCAAGGGATTGTGGCGCCCGGCTCATCTGTTTCACCAGGAAATGTAAACGCCGTCGTTAATCCGGATTTCACCGGTCGAATTGTTGTAGACCCATCCTTCGTTGCCAGGTTCCACGGACGTGATTGGGTTTTGCGACGAAGCAACGACTTCAGGGTTTTGGTTGGCTCCTGCTTGTGGAGCTGGAAATGGCCCCTGAAGATACGACAGCAGTGTGGTGGTGAGCGCTGAAGCGCTTGGATACCCACCATTTTGAGCCCGATACATTTCAATTGCACCGCGCAGCACTGACAACGACTGACGCGTGGCGCTATCTCGTGCATCGCTGGCTGTATTAAACATCTTTGGTGCCGCAACGGCTGTAATGATGCCGAGAACCAGTATCACGATGACTAATTCCACGAGAGTGAACCCCGAATTTTTCTTCTTGGTCAGATTCAAACGTACCATGGCAGGTTTTCCTCCTCAGGAGAGAATTCAACGTTGTTGGGTGACCTAACGGCGCCGCATGCGGCAACTTACTTCGTCTACGAAAACCGTAGGTTGAGAAAAAACTATTGCAAACCGAAAGGCCGTTCTTGTTGTCGTTTTTGAAGAGGTAGGATTGCCTTGTGTCGTTGCCTATACGCTACATTTCGGTGGTTCGTTGACGTACTCCGCTGTTGCCGGCCGTGCGATCGATGCGATGCCACTAACAGGAATAATCGGTATGAATACGCCTGACATGAACAACCCGCAGATTGCCCGGCGAGTTGAAAAACTCCAAAACCTGTTTGATGCTGTTTTTGTAGTTTGGCTGCAACAGGGAGATCGGTGGGAACCAGCCCCAGGCGGGTGCTGCGACGATGCTCGTTTGGCAGGCTTGCTGCGGGAACACTACCAACACGATCAACCCGCGGTTGTACCGGTAGGGAAGAGGAAGGTTGCCGTGATGGTTCCAATTTCCACCGGTTATGAGGTCCATTGTGCGGCGGTTGGTTATGCCGACGTAAATCCGGCGACGCTGGCGCAGCAACTCGCCGCAACGGTCGGATTGATGCAAGACCGGCAGCTTCCAGCCACCGATTCGCCAGTCTTTATGGAACAACTGGCCCAAACCATGGAAGAGTCGACCTGGCTCCGACGACTAACCAGGCACTTTGAATTTCGCGATGTTCGTCACTCGGTGGGTGAAGTAGCCGGCGAGATTTTGCCCGAATTACACCAGCTCCTGCGGGTGGGGGCGTTGGGCCTTGTTCCTGTCGGTCAGACTGCCCCACCGGAAACGGGGTGCGATTTCGACCCTATGTGGTGTGGCGCAATGCCGGCTGAAGAAGCTGTGGTTGAGATTCTTCAATGCTATGCGGGACAGGCGGTTCAACACGCGGTGGTTGTCAACCGCAGAGCCATGAAATCAGAACTCGTTGTGAACCATGGGATCGACTCCTTGATTCTGGTAAAGATTGCTTCGGCACGACACAATTTTGGCTGGTTGCTGGCGCTGAACCGCGAAATGGATCCGCGGAAAATTCTTGTCGAAAATTCACAGGTTGCTTCCAGCGAAACCGAGTTCGGTACGGTTCAGGCCAGTCTTGTCGAGGCCGTTGCCGCGATGCTCGCCACGCATGCCCGCAACGTGACCCTCTTTGAGGCCAAGGAGCGACTTTTGCTGGGCGTTATTTCTGCGATGAGTGGCGCGGTCGATGCCCGAGACCCCTATACCGCCGGTCACAGCGAGCGGGTGGCGAATCTAGCGCGTGCCATTGCCCAGGAAATGGGACTGGATCGTCAACAGTGCCAACAGATTTACGTGACGGGACTGCTGCACGACATTGGGAAAATCGGGGTCCCCGATGCAATTCTCAACAAAACAGGCAAACTGTCAGTAGTTGAATTCGCCGCCATCATGGACCATCCTGAAATCGGTTGTCAGATCCTCGAGCAATTGAATGAGCTCTCGTACGTGCTTCCGGGAGTGTTGCACCACCACGAAATGGTCGACGGCTCTGGCTATCCACACGGTTTGGCTTCAACCGACATTCCGCTTGCTGCCCGTATTCTGGCAGTAGCCGATGCGTACGATGCAATGACAACTTGCCGACCTTACCGTGACTCGATGTCGACTTGGCAAGCCGAAGCGATTATTCGAGAGAATGTTGGCCCGCAGTGGGACCCAGTCGTTGTGGCGGCTTTCTTTCGCTGCATCGACGACACAGATTCCACCGGTAAAACCACCCGGGACCCTCAAAATGCACAGCCTGAGGGCGAAGTTTCGCCCGGATTCACCGTGCCATTATCCAACCCAGACACTTCAGCAGACCGTTTAGAGGTTTTTTGATGGCATCCCGGCGACAATAGCCCGGGTTGTTTTGAGAGATCCACGAACGATCACCTGTCGGCGGCTGAGCCCTATTTTCTCGTGTCTGGTGCTCACCACCGATGTTGCCGCAAAGCAACGTCGTGGTGTTTTGGCAACCAACACCCTATTTCGGTAGATGGTGTAACCCGTGCGATAGAAACCAGTTACGCCTGGGAGGTTGAAGAGATTCTGCTTGCGGTACTGGAAATGCTGAACTGGAAGACGTCCCTGGTACGTTCTTTTCGGAGTCAGCCCCACGATGCAGCCCCTCAACCTTTCAATTGGTGCGTTACTACGCACGAGCGTTTTCTGGTTGGTTTTCCCAACGGTCATCACCCGGGGGGCCGACAACTTGACCGTGGTCCACCTGGCCGACGGTCGGGTTTTGCAGGGCACATTGGATGCCCGCACCGATGAAACATTCTTGTGGTTGCGTACCGTAACAGACAACTTCTCACTTTCAAGCCGCTTTCGTTGGTCCGATGTGCTGGATGTCGACCCGTCGACCACCGACCTTCCTGGTGACGAGCAGCGAATCGAAGTCGACGTTCCCAAAGGTGTCGACGTCGTTGACCAATTCGAACCCGCTGTCGATGAGGAGGAAGTTGTCGTCGATGGCGCGGCTGACTGGCCGACCAGTCCACCGGGAATCTCCGAGGCTGGCCCTTGGGAGGCTCCATTACTCCTTCCGGTAGCCCGTGCGTTGAGGATTGAAGCACATCTGGCGAATTGGGACGACGACGTAGAGCCAGACGGCCTGCGGGTGTTAGTTTCGCCGGTGGACGGGTTCGGACAAGTCGTGCCAGTGTTTGGTTCGATCGATTTTCAATTGATTGGCGAGCACAGACTCTCTCGGGGTGGAGAACATGTACGCCGGCGCGATTCTTTCCCGCTCCTTGGGGAGTGGTCGCGACGGGTAACCCCGAAAACATTCGGGCCCAACGGCGTAGTCTACGAGTTGCCGTTTCGCAACTTTGCACCAGGACGAGACGTTGATATTGCGTTCGAGGCGTTGCTGACAGCCCGTCTCGGAATTCCTGGAGTTGGTGTGCTGGACAGTTCCGATTCCTACGTTTTGCTCCGCCCGGCAAGTCGGTTCCGCGACGATCTCCAACTTAGGACCGGCCGCCGTTACGATCGGCGAGAATTTACACGGTTGTACCAGGTTGACCCCCACCGAGCCTGGGTGGGGCACGGCGACTGAAGCGCCGGTTGCCCAGTCGTGATGTTTCTTACGGTACAGGTACCGAGCCCCACTCTTTACGTTGAAGCAAGCACAAACTCTACCGCCGAAGTTTGTGGGGTGAAGTGTGTCGCGACGGCGAGTCTTACGGGGCGGCGGCGCGTTTGAAGGTACCAAATTGAAGTGTTAATCCGCTGGGGACCGTGTACATCCCCATGACTCGATAGAAGAGTGTTTTCCTGGGATGGTAACTCGTCCATCCGCTGGCCTGGTTGCCGCGAATCAGGGCAGAATCGGGATCGATGTTGCTCCTGTTATCGTAGGCGAACCAGGCTGCAGCGTTTTCGGTTGTACACTCGAGTGAAATGCAAAGTCCCTTGGTGGGGTCCAAGTTGGTATTTCCGGAGAAACGGATCATATGCCAACCGGCATTCGAGGAGAGGTCACTCCTCGGGATGGCAACACCGTCGACGAGTGCTTGGGGCAGGTTGTGGTTGTCGGGAGTATAAAGATTGACCTGCAGCGATTCGGTGGAATGGTTGCTGCTGGCAAGATAAAGATCGACGCTCGTCACTCTCCATCCGGTTGCTTCTGCTGGCAGGTTGGGTTTGAAATATTGGGCCCACCACTTGCTAGCCTTGACCGTGTTGTAACGAGTCCGTCGACCCGCAGTTTTGAGTTGGATGGGTCCTAATTCGCGCGATGCACCAGTATCGACTGCGATGGCGCTGTGAACCCAAATTGCTTTGCCGGCACGACCGATGCCCTGGATTTCAACCGGATCGTCCTCGTGATTGCCGAGGTTGCCATCAGGAGGAGTGCTGGCATCTTTGAGTTTCCAACTTACCGTGCCTTCGCCAAAACTGAGCGGTTTGGTCTCGACTCCATCCATGTAGCGCATCCGCCAATTCGGGTCACTTCGTACAGTTTGAAGCGCCAAGTCGACGGCAGCCCGTGCGTGCAGTTGGGCTGCTACGATTTCGCGTGAGCTTTCGCTTGATCGACGTTCGATACGAACGATGGTCAAAGCACTTAGTGCCAGGACACCTACCAGCAGGCTGTTGATCATGACGGCCGAGTAGAGGGCAATTCCTCGGCGCGAACGGGCCGGGCGTCGTCGGGTCCAATATGGTTCAATTAGCACGCTTGCCTCGTTTGTGTTCAATTAGCGAACCAGGCAGTGGAACGCACCGACTGTAAACTTGAAAGCAACCGGTCGTTTTTGTAGACGTTCACGGTGATTCGTTTGGCGCCAGTATCATGTCCCAAAGGAATCGCAGGATTACCGGGATCAACGTACTCGATCACGACTTCCCGCCGCCACCCTGCCAGGTTGCTCAGGGGAGTGCCATCCCGCTGCTCGGGAGGCATTTTATTCCAGGAATGAAAGTCGTCGACATCGTCGTAGTTGTGACGGCTGCCTGTTTCTTCAGGGCCGAAAGTGGGGGAGTTGTCGTGGGGATCGGCATACTCTTTTTCCAGAATCTCGGCGAACATTTCCTGCGCTAACCAAACAGCCCGCTGGTCGTCGACAGTCGAGTTGCGTTGTTGCATGACCGTGCCCACCGTCTTCATCGAGGCGACAAGAATCACACCCACCAACAGAGTTGAAATCATGGATTCCAGCAACGACACACCACGGGGGGTTGCAAGATTGGTGCTGCCCCTTGCGCTGTATCGCACAGGTTTGCTGATGGTCATGGGTAGCTTGCCTCGGGCTCGTTGAAGGTTCGCACGGTCGTGCGGATTTGTGATGCGGAGTCGCTGCCGATTTGAACCGTGGCCGTAACACTTGTGTTGAAGTACGAGTCTCGCCCTGCGTTATCTTGTGCGATTCGCGTATGGTAAGTCAGTTTGAATATGTGTACGTTGGCGATCACCGTTTTGACGGGGCTGCCGTTAAATGACCGCTGGAGCGGGTCTCCAGGAATACCAGACCATTCATAGCGGATGGTTTCGGCAGTGGCATCACTCGTGATGTCGGAAATCGTAAACTCGATCAACGTTGCTGAATTCACGGTCTCGTTTAACACCACTGCATATTGAAGTTCTCTTGTTAGTTCGAAAATCGCTTTACAACCTTCGTTGGCCTCGTAAAAGGGCCCGACATCCACGTCAGCAGCCTTCAATGCCAGATAGGTCGATGACGAGAGTCCCACGAGCAGGATGGACGAAACGGTAATGCTGACCAGCAATTCCAGCAGAGTCGTGCCGCGACGGTAGCGTCTCTCGGGGGTGGACGTTCGTATTCGTGGTGGGATATAGATCATGGCAAGGTAAGGGCAGCAGTTGAATCATCAATGTGAATCGTCTTTTTATGGGTTCCTGACGAAACGACGATCGAACCGTTGCTGTCTGGAATCCCGTTGAAGTCGAAAATCACAATCGAGTCACCGCCGAAGTTGGCGGATTCGATCGAGGCACCATAAGGATAAGCTGACAGGTCGACCTCGTAGTTTGGAGCCGCTCCGTTCAAATCAGGTACACCCGTCAGTTTGTACGTAGACGATGCGAGCTGGAATTGCACTGTCACATTGGAGCTGGTGGCAATCGCATGTTTGCGGGCAAGCTTCAAATCGGCAATGACGCGATTGGCTGCGGCATCGCCCCGACAGGCGTGCAACACGCCGGTAAATTGCGGCAGCGCGACAGCGGCCAAAATCCCCAAGATCAGTACGGTCATGACCGTGTCGATCATGGTGAAACCCTTGCGCCGAAAAACGATGAGTAGAGCGTCCGGAGGTCCCAGTGGCGAGTGCCGGGCGAGGCAACTGGGCATCGGAGAGGGGAATGAAGGCATCATCAGTTCCTTTGGGTGCAAATGCCAGGATCACGGGGTGTGCGCTCTTTTCAAGACATGCGACGTACTGGCCTGGTTTCACCAGCAGCGGCCAGTTGCACCAACGGATAGGTGCAAAGATGTGTCGTCGTGCCTTCAGCCACGAATGCGTAAGGAGTGGCTGTTCAACTTTACCTTGCAGATGGTCTCCGCTGATGCACCAGCCGGGGAGGTCCGATTTTTGGGAGCCGTTGTACCAGTTTGACAGGTCGTATCGATGCGCCCGATTATCATGGTGGAGCCGCGATTTTGTTTCCTGGTACCTTATGCGCAGAAGGTCAGCGGTCGATGGCGGGGATAAAACATGCCACTGAGCATCGCTATTAAAAGTATCAGGGTCGTCGGTTCAGGAATCTCCACGACCGATAGCGTGAGACTACCGAAATCCGAGGTTTGGGTATTGGTGCCTGAATACGGCAAGCCGTTCGGAGCAAGTTGGTTGATGTCAATGTTCATGTTCAAAGTGCCAGCCAACGTAAAGACATCGCCGTTCTCGATATCGAGCGGGCCGTTAAAATTCAGGATAAAATCGTCGTCGAAATTGGCCCCACCATCCACGAGAGACAAGAACTTCCCGGTCTGACTCATCGACTTCGTCGTGTTAGTAATGGCTAGCTGTCCGGATGGGATGGATGGGAAGTGATTCTCGTTGACGTAACTGGAGAAGTTATTCCAGGAAAAGCTGGAGGTGATGGTGCCACCGAAGTCGGTGATCGTATCCGATCCGTGGAAGGTCCATTCTGTGATTCCCGTACTGCGAATTCCAGTGACATCGACCCAAATCGCACCGCTGGCAGGTATGGATAGGTTCAGTCCCAACAGCAGGCCGACGAATGTTGCTGACAGGATCGAAAAGCAACGGTGGATTTTCGAAGCGATTTTCAAGAGGTGTCCCATATCAAGCTCCTTGTGATGGTACGTAGCAGGATTGAATTCGTCAGGTTTCATTTTGCTCCGGTCGCAAAATTTATCAAAGCATCGGTAAAAGTAACGTGAGGAACTACGGTAGTTACTTTGTCGTGATCCAAAATGGTCTAGCCCGGAGGTGCCCATCCCTGAGATGATCAGTATACGTAGGTTGGCCCGGGTATCCAACCAGCTTGTTTGCGGGACCGAGGAAAACCAACTGGGTGAAGCATCTTGCCGCTGGGAAACGATTGTCAAACTGGCGATTTGTGGTGAGGCAGAAATACGTGCTTTGTGCCTGGATGGCAGCTTCGATGAACAGGTCGACGTGGGGCTGGGCTTTCGATTTCGGTCTCACTTGGGGTTTGTAAATACTCAACGGCCAGCTGAACGACATGGGCGTTTTCTTCGTCCTCCCAGTTTGCGTTTTGGATTGCTGTGATTTGTCGCTCCTGTGAAGTTGGTGTGGACGGGACAACATCCTTCTATACTAGTGTGAATTTGTGAAAGAAACGGCCATAACCGTGTAAAGATGTGATGAGGTTTTTGCGAAATTGAACTGTCTGTTGGAGGGGCAACGATGACGGTATTAGCTGCATCTCTGGAACCGGAGAAGCGGGATCCGGACAAGACTGGCAGCCATCGAGCCTGCAGGTAGAATAACTGCCCCATGATTTACAACTTTTATTTTGCAATAGGGCCGCTGGTCAAATTCGTTGAATCGCTGAGGCAAGCAGGTTGCGAACCGACCAGCGATCTGGCTGAAACTGCAATTCAATTCTCCGTATCTGGTTAAATGATGATGGATTACTGTTGGCAGTCAATTCCCAGCGAAGAGGATGAGTTACCCATTGTTCTGGTCGATGTCGACGGGACAATGCGCGGGGACGTTTTACCGATGATCCGCATGGTCCGCCTGTTGATACCGGACTACATCAAGAAGCTCACGTTCCAGGAACCATTCAATGCCCACAAGGCATTACAGTTCTTGGTCAATATCACGAAATTATGGGCGTTGCGGACGATTTACAGTGAACAGAGACGCCGTTACAAACATCTTTTTTCGGAGCTTCACTATCTTGCTGCGGCGATTCTTCATGGAACTGAAGTCGAAACACTTCGCAGCGACTATCGTACTCAATTGTTGCGCGTCAAACGATTGTGGCATACCGGTGCGGTCAACCTGTTGCAACGGTTAACAGCCAGTGCGAATGTAGTGCTTGTTACCGGTTCTGAGCAGGTACAAACTGAGGAATGTGTTCGACTGCTGGCTGACCAGGGGGTTTTGACCAGGCGGATTTTTGTCCGTGGAAGTCTTTACGGAGTTGACCGGAGGAGTCAAAAGTTCACCGGAACGGTCGATCACCTTAACGTGACGATTGAAGGAAAACGCGACGTTGTGAGCCCGATTTTTCAGCAGAGTGGCAAGCGAATTATAGCAGCCATTGGGAATAGTCGCCCCGATCGAGCCCTCTTCGAAGCCGTGAGACCGGGAGGTCTGAGCGTGTTGGTTTGCCCAAGTTCTGTTTTTCGAGCACGGAAAGAGCGGACCTTTGTGCTCCGCAAGCTACAGCGGAGCGGTTATCGACTGGTTTGGGATGTACCCGATTGGGTGAACGCGGCGCGCAACTATGCTAATACCGGCGGCAAGGGAACCCAACCAGTGCTCGCCACCGACTCTGATTTCCAGGCGTTGCTGGAAAACGAACAGTTGGCGGCACTCTACCCCGAAATCTTGTTGGAGCGTTCGGCCGAAACGCGGGCAGAGGCAATCCTTTGAATCGACCTTGAGAAGATGCAAGCATGGCGTTTGCCGCGGGATTTGCCTGGGAGCGGAAAACAGGCTTAGTCGGATTGCGTTGTCGAAATGTGATGGCAAAATGATCCGATCGACGGTTCGGCTATGGCACACACGCTGGTGAGCTCTTTCTTCCACAAGCGAACAACCGCGATTCCGCTTCCGATTGGGATGACTAAGTCGTCGCTGGTTTTGACGTTGGCACCAGAAACACTTGCCATGGACGGCAATGATGCGTCGGGATGTGGAATGTGCGTCAACTGCTCCTGGTGACCTGGCCATTCGTGCATGCACCCGCGCGGCGGGGCTCCTTGCCGGCAACCGGCAGGTCGTTTTTCTGGTGCTGTCACTGCAACCACTCAGGAAGCTAGTGGGTGGCAGACTATTCGCGTAAAAGTTGTTGATTGCTGTCACCGCCGGGCCAGGATTTTGGTGGAGTAGAGATACACAGGATCCTGGAGAGATTGCGAACCTTGTGCAGACATTTTGACCGAACCACAATTATTCCTCATTTTGCTGTTTTTTGGGGCAATTTCAAACGATACCTATCACTGTTACAACCGAATCTCTTTATTTTTCTGGTCTATTCTTTGTTCCGAGTTGCTCCCATGCACCGTTGCTTGTTCTTGACAACAGTGTTTGCCAGTCTTGCGGTCGCTTTCCCTGCGGATCGTTGGCTTGAAGCTGTCGAGCCATGCACAAGCTGCTGTTTGTTTCCAAAGTCTGCTAGTTGTTCATCGGGGTGCGGTTGCAAACGTTGTAACCCTGGGACGTTGCTCCAATGGAGTTACGGAACCAGTTTTTCAGGTGGTCCCGATCTGAATGAGCCACTCGTCACCGATCGTCCCGACTTCACGGAGGCCGCATCGACCGTTGGCCGTGGTGTCTCTCAATTAGAGATGGGATATACCTACACGTATGACAAGGAGAATGGTAGAACCGTTGAATCACACTCGTTCGGGGAGTTTTTGATTCGCCAGGGAATTTTTGCCGAGTGGCTTGAACTTCGCCTCGCTCTTAACCCAGTTGACGAGACCGATACTTTCGGAGAACTCACGGGTTCGGCTACTGGAACCGAAGACCTTTACTTTGGGTTCAAAATTGGTTTAACGCCCCAAGAAAGGATTTTGCCTGAGATGGCATTGGTTCCTCAAATGACCATGCCAACAGGAAGTGACGATTTGTCTGCAGAAGAATGGTTGTTTGGTTTGAACTGGCTCTATAGCTGGGAGATCAACGACATCTTTTCGTGTGGTGGATCCACCCAAGGTAATCGTGCGATCGATGAGACCGATCACGCGTACACGGAATTTGCCCAATCGTTTGCCGTCGGAATCAGTTTGTTGGATAATTTGGGGGCCTATTCAGAATGGTTTGGACTGTTCCCACATTCGGCAGATGTTGCAGTGGTCGAGCACTATTACAACGGTGGCTTCACATTGCTGTTGAATGATAATGTACAGCTCGATGTCCGCGGAGGTGTTGGGCTCACCAAAGATTCTGATGACTACTTCGTAGGAACAGGAATTACAATCCGAATTCCGTAAGTGGGTCTGTTGCCTGTTTAAGAGTTCCTCCGGCAAAGTTCTGGCCAGCGATTTCACACAGCCGTTTTCTCGCTGGCTGGTTTTGGCAAGGAAGAGCGTCTTTACCCCCGGGCGTTAACGAACGTGCACCAGGTGGCTATCTCAAATTGGCAGAGAATGTGGTGTAGCAGCCCCGCGCACTCCCCGGCAGGACACCGTACGCAGATCATGACAGTTTTCCCGGATAGTTATGCCCGGATCAGGTCTGCAGGCCGCGACTGTCGCCGGGCTCGATCGTGAAGTTACTCCACCGCATACTGCTGGTCTCAAGATTGGTGTATGCGCCGGGACCGGTGCGGTAGTACCTGTGCGCGAGGAGCTTACCCTGGGCGATGGTGGGCCACTTCGACGTGATCTGTCCGTCGTCGAACAGTTCCCAGCTCCCGGTCTCGAACCGGCCCCCTTCGATGCGTAGAAAGGCGGTACCGTCGGGCCGGAGGTAGAGCTCGTACCGCTCGCCGTCGTACAGAGTGCCCACCAGGGTGTTTCCGATTGCCTCGGCCCGGATGTCATCGACGCTGAGCAGTTTGTCATCAAGGTTGAGCGTGAATGTGTGGCTGCGGGAGTCAACACAACCGCTCGTAAGGCCGGCGCCCGCGGCGATCGCTGTTCCGCTGACCAGCCCGACACCCATTACCTGCCGTCTCGTTATTTCATCCTTGCGCCTACTCATCGTCGGTTCCTCTTTCTATTCAGCGAACATCAATATCGCAGCAAATAGAGCTGAATGCATACCACCGCTGGTCGCGGGATTAGGATTCTCACCTACTTATCCCCAGCCGCAATTAAACGACGCTTTAACTGCGTTCCAGCCCCCCAACACAAATACCTTTGAGAACTGATCGTTGACTTAGAGCACCTTGCGCATCTCTTCGATCGAAAAAGACCGGACAAATGTCATCTTCACGTAGCCTGCCGACTGGATGATCGACATCAACTTGAGAATAGGCTCAGGGGATTCCGCTTCGACGACAAGTGCACCATCATGCGCTCCACCTGGTGTAAAGAAGGCGTCTTTGACTTGGACGCCCAGTTTCGCCGCCTCGGCCTTGGCCGCCTCGACTCGATCAGGCGAATCCTTGATTGCACATCGCCCTTGATCCGTGTAGTCCACCAAAATAACTCCCTTAGGCATAAAGCACCTCCTTTGGTTCGATTGAGACCTCTTTCAATTATGAGCGACACGGAAAACGCAATGTATGGCTAATGCCAGTTATCAGTTCAATCACGCCACCGGCACAAGCCCAAAATTTCAAGTTCTGCTGACCGTGTTCGTTCCCCGATTTCGAATCCCGATATTCCAATTTCCCGCTCGTATGGGCCACCGATGTCGGCACACGGCCTTTGCCGAACTACGACCCGGCTGCGTCAGGTAAAGTTGTCAGGGCGATGAGTTGTAAGTTCTGGCCAAACGAAAACCATGAGCGAAGCTACGGAGGTCCGGCCGGTAGAGGACGCGGAGGGCGGAACGGACAGATTCTGGACGAGTGTGGAACGCCGCGCCACGCAACACACGGTGACGGCCATGTGCAGGACCTGTTGGGTCGTTAACCACCTTCAGGCTCTCATAAGGACCGTAACAGTCCTGGCACCATTCCCCCACGTTGCCGTGCATATCGTACAGGCCCCACCGGTTGGGTAGTTTTTCGCCAACTGCGTGTGTTTCACTACCGCCATACCATGCGTACTCGCCAAGCTGGAAAGCATCGTCCCCAAAACTGCAAGCGGTAGTCGTTCCCGCACGGCATACGTATTCCCACTCCGCTTCGGTCGGTAGGCGAAAGTCCACGCCTTCCTGCTCGCTCAGCCTGCGAAAAAACTCGACAGCATCATTCCAACTGACTTGTTCGACAGGTTGGTCCTCGCCTTTGTGAAGGCTGGGATTGTTACCCATCACTCGCTCGTACTGAGCTTGCGTCACTTCGTGCACGCCTAAATAGAATGGCTTCGTGATCTTTACCAGATGTTGGGTTTCGTCGCGGTAACGCCCCGGCTCCGACGCAGGGCTCCCCATCGTAAACTCACCCGGTGGGATCAGGTTGAGTTTCATGCCGATGGAGTTCGTGATTTGAACAGGCACGCCGAGGTGATCTGCCCATGCTTTTTGATGGGCTTTGGCTTGACCGGCATCAAACGGAGCAACGGCCGGTGGTGGATCTGCCTCCGCCTCGCGACCGGCAAGGCACGACATCAACAGGAAAAGAATCAGTCGTTTCATGGCATCACTTTCTGAGCAGTAGCTGGATTCGATTCCGATCCCTTGATTTTAGGCGTTGGCGGATGGACGCCGCAAGAAACAAACAAGGACTGTCTGCACTTCTGATACGTTTGCCTGCTAGGTGGCATACGGACGGTCAGATAGTACCTGCCGGATGGCGGACACCCTGAGAGCCCGCGTGGTCTGGCGTTCTAACTTATGCAGAAAATGTGCACGCGGGGACAGACGATTCTGCGATGTGACAACCGCCCAAACTCGACCCACCCCCGGTCAAACTTCGCCCCGGCTATGCCGGGCAATGGGTAAAGTAGTTAAGGTGATAAGGGGTAAGTTCTGGCTACACGAAAACCATAAGTATGGAAAGGGACCGGTAGGTCGTTGTGGCGGTCGGCAGCCCGGAGGTAGGCCGGCCGAGTGAAGAACACCCCGCCACGCAACACGCGGCGTACGCCCTGTGCAGGCCTCTTCGGGTCGCTGAGCACTTCCGTGCTCCTATAGGCTGCGTACCAGTCCTGGCACCATTCCCACACGTTGCCGTGCATGTCATAAAGGCCCCATGGGTTGGGTTTCAACTCGCCAACCGGATGCGTGCTATTGTTCGAGTTATCATTGTACCATGCGTACTGTGGCAACTCCCTCGTATCATCCCCAAAGCTGTAAATCGTCGTCGTCCCTGCGCGGCATGCGTATTCCCACTCGGCTTCGGTCGGTAAACGGTATTGGTCGCCTTCCTGCTCGCTCAGCTTGTGGCAAAACGCTACCGCATCGTTCCAACTCGCCATTGCAACCGATTTGGTCGTACCTTTACTCTTGCTGGAATTGTTACCCATTACCCGTTCGTACTGCTGTTGCGTCACTTCATACACGCTCAAGTAAAAAGGCTTCGTGACCTTTACCAGATGTTGGGTTTCGTCGTCTTGGTGACCTGCCTCCCGCTCCGGGCTCCCCATCATAAACTCACCCGGTGGGATCAGGTTGAGTTTCATGCCAATGGAGTTCGTGGTTTGGACAGGCACGCCAAGGTGATCTGCCCAAGCATTCTGATGGGCTTTGGCTTGATCACTATCAAACGGAGCAACGACCGGCGGTTGCGGTGGATCAGTCGGCGAAGACGGAGAAACGGCAGGAGACAGCGACTGCGTCTGGTCCGCCTCAGGCGCTGCCGATTGTTCAGTGCGAGTGCACGCGGAAATACACAACACCAAGGCTACCCACAAATACGGTAAGCGGTTCATCGTTCCCCCCGTGTAAACGCGTTTACATCGGCCATATCCAGCGGGTTCTATCCTATCCTTGCCGGGCATACGTCATCCACCGGATCGATATGCCAGCCGCTTGAACTCGACCCACCCCGGTTATCCTAGTGACGGCACTGGGTGGCCGGGTGACCCTGCGTAACGCGGCGGCATTCTAGTGTAGGATACCGGCCCAACTGATTCAGAGTCAGTTAGTCTGGCCATCCTCCACCCGATGCAGATCAACACGGGTGAAAAGCTGCGATTATCCGTCGCTACGCGGCCTGCACAGGCCCTCAGCCACACATCACCCGTGCCGCACTCGAAGCGGCACGGCGGTCAGGGCCAAGAGGGCTAACAGGAGCGTGGTGGGTTCTGCCCCTGAACCACTGGCGATAGGCTGGCCGAAATTGTCTTTCCAGGTCCGGTAGTCGATCTGGTCGCCCCCGTTATCTTGCCACACTGTGTAGTCGGCTGCATCGAAAACGCCGTCGCCGCTGGCTGGATCAATCGCCAGGATGCCCACCGAGTCACGCCATGCTTGATCCATGTCAGAGTGCCAGTCGGGTAAGTTGTCGGTGTAGTAATAAGAGTTGGTCCAAGTGGCGGTTTTTGGGTGTAGAGCCCTTCTGAGATCTGAGCCCGTCACGTCCGCGCCGGACAGGTCCGCGTCGGACAGGCTCGCGACCCTCAGGTCCGCGTAGGATTCCAGATTGTTTCCTGTATAGGGGAGTTTCCACCTGCGACGCTCTGTATCGGATCAACAATCCTACCGTCAATCTTCTGATACGAAGCAGCATCCACAGTAGACGCCGCGAAAGCGGCGATCAGAAACAGTGTGGTCAGACGCATTAGTGGACTCCAGCGAAAAGGGACCTCCTGCGGAATACCACTGGCCAGTATGACCTGTCGCTAGTGCGGGGGCAAGGTTTTGCCCGCAGCCCCCTATGGGGCTGCGAGGTACCTTGGATGTGTCCTCTATAGTGCGCAGGAAGTCTCGACCACACACTGACCTTACCTGACGTCCTCCCCTAAACTTGCTCCAGGTTAAGTGAGAGAATCCAGTCCGGCCAGAGGCCGGGAAAGGATTCTTTGCGATGTCACAGAAGCGACACACGGTGGATCAGATTATTGCGAAATTACGCCGAGCGGATGTCGAGCTTGGTAAAGGGAAGACGGTTCCTGATGCTTGCAAGGTGCTTGGGATTTCCGAACAGACGTATTACCGTTGGCGCCAGAAATATGGAGGTATGCAGCCGGAGATGGCGCAGGAACTGAAAGCCCTCCAAAAAGAGAATGCTCGGCTGAAGAAGACGGTGGCGGAGCAGGCTCTTGATATGGAGATCCCCAAGGAAGCCGCGCAGGAAAACTGGTAAGCCCCGAACGTCGACGACGAACGACCACCGAGGTGCGTCGTCGTTTGGGGCCACAAAAGGTTTCGGAGCGTCGAGCGTGTCGTGTGCTCGATCAACCTCGCAGTACTCAGCGATATC
>Ga0310121_10000417_pt1 | contig 46740 bp, 28 predicted proteins | sample CB27_Tmax_986_MG_FD_203504 | JGI IMG/M metagenome (GOLD analysis project Ga0310121, IMG submission 203504) | Marine microbial communities from Western Arctic Ocean, Canada - CB27_Tmax_986 | ecosystem: Environmental > Aquatic > Marine > Oceanic | place: Canada: Western Arctic Ocean | collected... | reverse complement strand
TTGACGAAGCTTCTCAATAATCTGCTTGGTCGTGTGTCGGTTCTTCTTCATCTGAGGAAATCCTTTCCGGGCTTCGCCCGGATGCGATTCTCTCATAGACCTGGATCAGTTAAAGGGGGGAAGCCCATCAACGGCAACCCAAAAACACCGAGTTTGTTAGCGGTTGCCGGCAAGCAGCGCGAAACCGGTGGAGTGAGGATTTTCTCTTACCGTGTTTTTGCGAGGTGTCCCATGTGAATTGATTCACCGGTCCACGAAGACAGCCAACGTCAGCAGCATGGCCTGTGCCAGTTGCACCAGAATTATTGATCCACACCAGGTCGTCGAACGGGCCGGTCAGGCCCAGGGCACCTGGCGCGCGGTTGTCGGGCAAACAATTTTTCAGGGTGCAAAAACTACCTTCAGGCATTCTCCCACGAGGGCTGTATCGATTGCCTTCTGCGCCTTGTCCAAGGGAAATCGGTGTGTGACAAAGCGTTGCAGGGGAAACTGGCCTTGATAGCGCACCATCATCTCCCTGCTTGGCTTGGAGGCCGTGAATGGATGGTTGCTGAGGTTAATCAGACGCAACCTATGCTGACGATCAGGTGTGGGTTGCAACTGTTTCGCACATGTCGAGATAGACCTGGTACGTACAGGGGAGAGACCTCTTGAACACGGTCTACAAAAACGTCGTGGAGGCAGACTGGATGTGCCAAAATAGCCCGCAGGAGCTTCCCACTAACGGTGCCGCATGTGAAGCGGCACAGCGGTCAGGGCCAGGAGGGCCAAGAGGAGGCTGGCTGGTTCGGGGATAGGGTCCACTTCTGAACGACTGGCGACAGATTCGCCGAAGTGGGATTTCCAGAGATCATAATCCGCCTGGACTACACTGGCTGCACCCGAACCGTTGCCGCCAAGTACTGAAGAGTCCAACCCCAAGTTGTCTCGCCAGAGGGTGTAGTCGACTGCATCGACAAGACCATTGCCGTTGTAATCGCCGGGCAGGCCAGCCATTGTCGACTCCAGCAGCAACAGTCCGGGAGCGAAGATCAATTTGAATTTTTCTCCGTCGGGTCCGCCCAGGACGATACCGCTGTTGGCAATGCTTACCGCTTGCACAATAGAAAACTGCTGGCCGAAGTCGGGATCGTAATCGTCGGTGAGTGTTACCTCTAAGGTTCCATCGAGGAAGACATGTTTGGTAACTTGCAGCGTGTCAAATTGGTTTGCGGAGGTGCCCCCGATCTCGATCTCCAGCGCACTGTCCGATCCCATCGCGAAATCACCGCTGACGGATAATTGTCCGACGCCGTGACCGGGTGCGACCGATCCTGCACTTGCGATCAGATCGCCATTGACGATGCCATCGCCTCCCAGCAAGCCGTCGTTGTGTTGGAATGTACCTCTCTGGATTGTTGATTCGGAGTCGAGATACAAACGTCCCGAACCTGATTTGGTGACGGTCTGGCCCGCAAAGTCGAATAATCCCTCGAGTGTCAGTTCGGCCCCCGAGGCGATGTCGATGGTGGTGGACGTATCGGCGGCGACCGGGGTGGTCCAGGTGTGGTTGCCACCGGTGACATTCAGCCGGGCGGTGCCGACATCTGCATCGAGTGTGAGCGTTTGACTGCCTTGAAGCCGGTAGGAACTTGACCCATCGAGGCTGATTTCCCGCACGGTTACTGGTGAGTTCATCAGTACGGTGGTGATCGAGGTCCCACCGCCGGTGAAATCAACCGTGTTGTCATTGCCGTTGGGGATTCGCGTGGGGGACCAATTGGCCGAATTGTGCCAGCTACCGCTGGATGCGGTCCACTGAAAATCAGTTGGGGGCGGGCCACTCGCCACGACGGACACCGTGTCGAGGTAAAACGTGGTACCGACGCCGCCACCGATGCGGAAATCCGACTCCGCGTTTTGGCGATTGCCAAAGTACGCGTCGGTGACCTGGAAAGTGTGGGTCTTCCACAGATCACTGTCGGTCAGTTGAACGCTACCCCCTTCCTTGTAGAAGGCTGCCAGCGTGTTACCCGTGTTCGAGTCGTACTGCAGTGTGAGTGAACCATTGCCCTGATCAAAGTAGTCAACCGTGATGGACAACAGCGGCTCATCGCCCTGGTACGTAAACCAATCAGCGGCATCAAAGTAAAAATAGAAGTCTTCGTTCGGATCATCATTACGTCGGGCGTTGCGGTCGGTGATTGAGGCTGCAATAGTGCCACCGTCTGCCGGTTGCCGATGCACCAGGCCATGTGGGTTGTCCAGTACGTCGAGGTCGATGCGGGCCGGGCCGCCATCGGCGAAGTTGCCGCGGATGAGATACGCTTCCGGTCCCTGGTCCAGGGTCAGGTGCTCGTTTGCTGCGGGCATCGCTTCCAGTACCACGGTGCCGTCGAGCGGATTGAACACCTGAATGGTCATGTTCTGGCGGGCTTGCAACTGGAGACCGCCACCGAGAATCCCGATCGGCAACGTGTAGAACTCGTCGCCACGAACGTTGGCGATGTGACGCACCGCTCCGCTGGTCGGATTGGAGACTTCGGTCCACCAACGATTGGCCACGCCATTGGCATAATTGGTGAACGGAGAGATCGTGTCCTTTCCTTCGGTTCGTTGCCAATTGGCAATATCGCCAGGCAAGAGTTCTTGGACGTGCCGCAGGTTCGTAATACCAGCCATGGTTTCAAACTGTGTATTCCCCAGTACGCCGGCATTGCTGTGGAAGACATACATCGGCAAACCCGACATCCACGCGTACGCTGTGGCTGAAACCAACTTGATCGGGTCGTTTTCCGTATTGACCGACGAGCCGGGGCCAATTGGTTCGTTGCTCGAAACGGGAGGTACGCTGCTCACCGAGTTGATGCGAAATGGAGCACGGACCGGCAGCCATCCTCCTTCGACGGTGTCGTTAGTGCGGGTGAAATGTTCGGTGGCAATGTCGGCAGCGCTACCTTGATACATTTGTACCAGGCTCGAGTTCGTGCCGCCAAACGTGGAGCTAATCGCTACAAGGACCTCGGTCCGATCGTTGAGGTACTGGCCGAAATCGCGCACATTTTCTATCCCATCTGGATCGGGAAAACCGTTTTGCCAGTATTCATTGGCCACTTCCAGCATGACAACTTTCTCTTCCCGTCCTTGAATGTTGGAAAGCACCCCATCCATGTGGTTAATCCGATCGGTCTCGTCAGGCATCAACTGCGCGTCGGCAAAAATTGTGACTTGCGTCCGTATGCCAAATTCGTCGTACGCGATATCGATCATGTCGCGGAACTGTTGCCAGTAGTCACCCCACCCCTGAATCGTCGTGCCGTTTTCATTCTGGAACGTGTGGGGTGCGATTTCCTTACTTTCCCAGTAATCGTACCAGCCAACCATCGATAACGTGCGGATGTAATCGACGCCGTTGCGAGCCAAAAAATCGAGGTCGTTGCGATAGCGCGCACGGTCGTATTTCGTGCGGCGGAGTGCTTGAAAGTACGTTACCCCCAACCCCGTGAACTCACCATCGTCGTCCTGGAGGGCGTGACCTTCAAGATCGACGCGACCTGTGCGTGGCTCGGGCAGGGGTGGCAGTACTATTTCTTGCTCCAGGTCCCACACCTTCAGGTTGCTGAACACGGCACCGATTGGTGGACTTGATTGTGGGTCGCGACGCGCAGAGGATCCAAGAACCACGCTGTGCCCCGTTGGTGAATACGAGCCGGGCAACGACTCGTTGAGCAGCAGTTCGCTGTCGCGATAAAGCCTGAGGTAGCTGTTGCCGGCGCCGTCCGGTCCCCATTCTTCTCGAAAGGTGTACGTGGTAGCCGGGTTCCAGTCGACGACTGGCGTATCGATTTCAAAGAATTCGTCGTGAATCTTGTACACCACCTCGAAGCCGTTCTCGTTGGCGCCAAGCGGGCCGATCTTGCGGACAAAATGCTTGTACGGATTGTTACGATACCCGGGTGAATAAGTGTTGTCTGCGTCGAAGTACGTGTAATCGTACATGTGAAACAGTTCGCTCTTGTCTGCCATGCCGGGCCGCGTTTCATTCTCATACAAGCCGCGAATGTCCCATTCGACCGCACCGTAAGAAATGGAGGGGACGTGCCAAATGATCGAGTCGAACTGATCGTCGACCCGCCAGCCGTTTCCCACGAAAGTGCCCCCATTGACGACGCCCGAGGCAGAGTTCAGCATTGGATCGTTGAGCATTAACTCCTGTGCCGTGGACGTTGCCGCCAGAATTGCGACGAAGATTCCACACAGGATGATGCCAGGCGAACAAACCGGGTACCTGCTGGACTTGCGTTCCGATTTTCGCAATCTTGCCATTATCTGCTGCCGCCTCTTCCGTAGTCAGCGATCGCGCAAGCCCCATTGCTTCCCGTGGATCGCGGCTACCAAAACGCCCAAAAAAAAGTTAATGGCGTTTCCCAATACCATTTTACTCAATAGTTACCGGATTTGTTGAACTAATCGCCTGTTCAACCATAGGTACCGAAAGATGGAAACCGACTTGGTTTCGGGTTGTGCAGGTGTTTGGGAAGGGTTGACGGTTCCGCCCCATAAATCGACGGAGGTATCGTTGTGAAGAGTTTGCTGGAGCGTCTCCAGCACGTTTTCGACCCGCGTGCGGCTCATGGACGGCGCCACTTTTTTCGGGCACGCTGCCCACGATTGTTGGTGCCGTGTTGTGTGCCGCACGAAGTTACCAAGTGATTGTTGGTGGATTCGCGCCCAAGAATGTGAGGTGTGATACCTGCTCCGCTACGACGACGCCCTGCTAATTTCCGATGGCTGCCCGGCGCAGGCACTGGCGTGAGGTTACCGGGCAAACGATTTTTTCAGGGCTCGAAAACTACCTTCACACATTCTCCCGCCAGGGCCGTGTCGATTGCCTCCTGGGCCTTATCCAAGGGGAACCGGTGCGTGACAAAGCGATCGAGTGGCAAGTGGTCTCGATATCGCATCATCATTTCCATACTTACCTTGTAGGCCGTGAATGGATGGTTGCTGAGGCCAATCAGACGCAAGCCTTTGCTGACAATCAGGTGCGGGTTGAAACTGACTTCCCCCATGTCGACAAAGACCCCTTCCAGCAAGTACATCCCGCCACGTCGAATCCAGGGCAACGCTTGCGGCACGGCCTCGGGATAGCCAACACATTCGATCGCTACATCGGCACCCCGTCCGTCCGTCCATTGCTGCACAAGCTCGAGTAACTGGTCATCGGAGTTTTCGTCGACGTTCGCGACGTAATCGGCACCGAACGATTTGGCGGCTTCGAGTCGGTATGGGATTTTGTCGAGCACAATCACCGTGCCGGCACCGATCATACGGGCCATAATCAGATGCGCAATTCCCAGTGGGCCGGCCCCTTGAATCAAGACACTCCCACCGGTCAAAAATCCTTCCGCAGCAAGGTTCGAAAAGTCTTTGAGTTTATCGAGGGCAAAAGCACAAGCCATCAACTCGGTATAGACTGCCAGTTCAGGTTCCAAACCGTCAGGAACTTTGTACACAAACGCTTCCGGAATGATCACCAGCTTTTCTGCCCAACCCCCCATCAACGGATGTTGATCGGCACGAAACGAGTTTCCGTAACCACGCCAGTTTTCGCACCAGGAGTAACCAAAGATGTGTCGGCAGTTGTAGCATTCGCCACACACCACGTCGGGGCACATCGTGATGCGGTCACCTTCCCGAACGGGCTGACCGTAAAAGTCGGTTTTGCCGGGAGAAACTTCGACCACGATGCCAACATTCTCATGGCCCGGGATGAGTGGGAAGGGCGAAGTCTGCTGGTTGACGGTCCCGCCGTACTGAGTTGTTTCGCCTCGGTAGGTATGTTTGTCGGTGCCACAGATGCCGCTCATTTCCATCTTCATGATCAGGCCACCCGCAGGGCACGGGGGAACCTCATATTCCCGCACTTCGATTTTTCCGGGCTGAACAATCGTTGCGGCTTTGGCGGTCGGGGGCATCGAAGGATCCTGGTTATGAATTCGTACTGACAGTCAACAAACGGGGCAGGGATCCCAGTGAGTATAAAGCCTTCTTTTCATAATTGTAGTTGTCTTCCGGAATCGTGGCTGCCGGAGGGTGGTCCTTGGTGCGAGGCTGACACAGGGGGATGTATCTGCAAGAATTGACCCCGTCTCCATAAGGAATAGGAGCCTTCCCAACGTTATTGGTCAACGCTGTCAGGCGAACGAAGTCGCCCCAGGCCGGCTGCCAGCAAGGGAACTCCTCCGTAACGAACCCTCGATTCGAGTCTTACAGACAGACTGATCTACCATGGAACTGTGGCAAATCTTTTTGTTAACACTGGTCGGCATTGCCGCTGGTTTCTTGAATGTCGTAGCGGGTGGCGGTTCGCTGTTGACGCTGCCAATCATGGTCTTCTTGGGGATGAGCGGTCCGATGGCGAACGGTACGAATCGGATTGCGATTCTGGCGCAGAATATTGTCGCGGTGGGAGGCTTTCGCCGGCAAGGTTTCTCCAATTTCAGGTTGAGCATCTCGCTCTCCTTGTGTGCTTTGCCGGGGGCCCTTGTGGGTGCCTACCTCGGTAACCAGTTAGAGGGCGTGTGGTTCCACCGGGTGGTGGCCGCGATCATCATTGGCGTCTTGCTGCTGATGCTGTTTAAGAAGAAAAGCTCCCCGCAGTCCGAGGCCCTAACCGAGCTGGCTCCACCCGGTTCGAGGCGTTTCATTGCTTCCCACGTACTGATGGTCCTGGTCGGCTTTTACGGGGGTTTTATTCAGGCAGGCCTGGGATTTTTGCTGATGGCCGTGTTGCATCGTGTGTTGGGCGAAAATCTTGTCCGCGTCAACATGCACAAGGTGTTCATCATTGGCAGCTATACATTTTTCGCGCTGGGCATTTTTGCTTGGCAAGGACATGTCGACTGGTTGCCTGGGCTGGGGCTCGCGGCGGGCAATTCGCTGGGTGGTTGGTTTGGTTCCTATTTCTCCGTGAAAAAAGGAGAAGGAGCAATCAAACTCATTTTTTACGCAGCCCTGTTGGCCATGGCCGCCAAATTGCTGTTTAATTAAATCCTAAGATCATGCCGGAGCGTCAGGCCCCGATTGCTGAGCGGCACGTTGCGACGATACTGGCCGAATCGATCTTGTATTCTTGGTACAGGTCGACCAAACTTCCCGATTGCCCAAAGCCGACGACTCCCAGGGGCCACAAGCGTGAGCCCAGAGCGCTGCCGATCCAAGCGAGCGAATGCGGGTGGGCGTCGACGACGGTCACGATCGGGGCCGCTCGTTCCTGGGCTGGGATGAGTTCATCGAGTAGTGTGCCAACAGCTGCCTGGGCGCCAATCGATTCGTGGAGGGCCCGCTGAAAGTCGTGGTACAGCGGCCCGGGGCCTGTCACATTGATGAGATTTGCAAAAACCCCCTCTGCTGCGAGTTGCTCCTGGGCTGCCAGGGCCTCGGGGACCATGGCACCGCAGGCAAAGATGTGGACGACGTTTTGGCCGGGATCGTAACCAGTCCGCGACCGTGCATTGCGCAGAATGTAAGCCCCGGCCAACACCTGGCGACGGAGTCGTTCCTTTTCCTCTTCGTTGGTGGGAGTTGGGCCGAGCTGTTGGTCAACCGGTTTGGTCGTCAATCGCAGGTAGGTGGAACTTGTGCGGTTCTGGATACGTTCCAGGGCATCCAGCATGATCCACTCGAGTTCCTGCGCAAAACAGGGTTCGTACGCCTCCAACTCGGGCAGTTCGACTCCGATCGAACTGGTCATTAACGACTGGTGGGCTCCACCTTCACCAGCAAGCGTGATCCCCGATGGGGTACCAACGGTAATAAATTTGGCTCCTGAGTAGATGCCATAAAAGAGAGCGTCGAGCCCGCGGCGAACAAAGGGATCGTAGAGGGTACCAATGGGAAACAGGGTTTCACCAAACAACTCGTACGAAAGACCAAACTGGCCAAGTGTCATAAACAGGTTGTTCTCGGAGATCCCCAGTTCCAAATGCCGACCTTGGGGTGAAAGACTCCAACGGAGTATTCCCTCTTCGTTGTCTGCGGGCAGCGGTTCCCCAGCCTCCAGCCCCCACACACCTTGTTTGGTAATCCAGCCACCAAGATTGGTCGAACTGGCGACATCGGGACTCATGGTCACCACGCGACGGGCGGTTTCCGGGCACTCGCGGGCGAGTCCGTTCAGAATGGCTCCGAACGTCTGTTGTGTGCTGCGGCTGCCGCGGTATTGAATTGGCAGTTCGGTCGGAATTTTCCCTAATGGTTGAGTGGCCTGGGGACCTTTGGTGTGAACCGGAGAGTTTTCTGGACCATCGATTCGGGCGGCAACCTGGTTGCAGAGTGTACCTTCGGGGCTTTGCGGGTCAAACCGCTCCCATTGCTCTGCGAGCGGAATTTGTAAATCGTTGCGAAGGATCTCCATTTGTTCGTCGGACAACAGCACCGAATGATTTTGGGGGTGCCCGACCGAGGGTAACCGCCAGCCCTTGAGCGTGTATGCGAAAATGATGGCAGGTCCCGAGTTTTGCGTTGCGGTCGCGAGGGCATTTTCCATGGTCTCGATGTCATGGCCACCCAGGTTCCAGAACAAGTCTTGGAGTTCGGCGTCGTTCCAGCGGTCCAGCAAGCGGCAAAGCTCCTTGGGATACCGACTTTTTTGTGGCAACCACTCCCGAAGTTGGGCAGGTGACAAGCGCAGGAGGCGTTGATACGCATCGTTGGAAAGTTCATCGATGCAAATCCGGAGCAACTCGCCGTTGGGTTCCCCAAATGCCGCTTGCAGCCGCCCGCCATACTTGGCGTTGATCACCTCCCAACCGTTGGCCGCGAACATTTCTCGCCAGCAGCGGACCCGGATTCCGGGAATTACGCGATCCAGGCTCTGACGATTCAGGTCGACGATCCACAGAATGTCATCGACTCCTTCCATCGCCGGTTCGGCAATAGCTTCCCACACCGATCCCTCATCCAACTCGGCATCACCCAACACGCTGATGAATCGGCGCGGCGTGTCGTTGCTGCCGAGGCCGTGGGTGTGCAGATAGGTGTTGGCGAGCGCGGCAAGATTGGGAGCCACGGCACCGAGTCCTACCGACCCGGTGGAGAAATCGACTCTATCAGGGTCCTTGGTACGACTCGGATACGCCTGCAGTCCATGAAAGTCACGCAGCCCTTTGAGCCGCGACTGGTCGAGTTTTCCCAGCAGGTATTGAATGGCGTGGAAGACGGGCGACGCGTGTGGTTTGATTGAGATCAGGTCGCCGTGACGCAGGTAGTTGAAGTAGAGGGTTGTGAGGATTGTCACGACCGACGCACTGGAGGTCTGATGTCCGCCAACCTTGAGATTGTCTTTTTTAGGACGATGACGATTTGCATAGTGGACTTGCTGGATTGCCAGCCAAAGCGCACGTTGCTCAATTTTTTCGAGCGTCGTAATCCGTTCCGACTGGGGAAGATCAAGTGTCGACAGATCCATCGAATTTCACCCTGGTGACTCGGAGTGAGGCACAAAACTGTCTGCTGGTGAATTATAGCGCGTTGTAAAAGATTGTTCTACAGACGCCGTTGTCGAGGATGTCGCGTTGTAAGAGACGGCATTTCATGACCCTCCCTTTGAGCAGCAGAGGCTATTCCAGACGCAGGCCAGACCGACCCGCTGAAATATTTTGCCCGGGTCGCGTTCGTTGCTGCCTGGCATTGAACTCAATGCCTTGGGGGAACTCAAAGCCTCGGGCACCACCTCCTTTACCAGCAGAAGTCACTGCAAACCATCCTGGAAACCGGTCTTTTGCTGGTTGCTCTTTTTAGCAGCCGTTCAGCAGATCCTGAAGCGGCCCGGTCGGGCTGGCCCTCAACCGAGCATCCGTTTTCTCCCTCCCGGGGCGGCTCTTCGTCAGTAATTGTTGAGAAAATGTTTTTATTTTCATGATACAATCAGGAGTAGGTGTCGTAACAGGTTTTAGCTGGTCGTTTCTGGAGCGACGAGTCATCGCAAGGGGTTTGATGAAGATTCTTTGCGGGGGCCAATTCCTCTTCTGGCCGAGTGGGCCTAACACGTTCTGTTTGGTTTGAGCCGGAGCTAACCAGGCTATATGTTCAACGTTTACCGATTTTTATCGAGTGATCCAATGGCAGGACAGTCTGTGCCCGATCGGCGTAATTCTGATCGGCGGCGGTTTGTATTCGAACTACTGGAACCGCGTCGTTTACTGAGTGGGACGACACTCTTTTTCACCAAGGACATTGCCGGTGGCAACGATCAGTTGCTATCGGTCGAAGGTCTCGTGCGTGGCAGCGGCGTCGTCGATCTCTCCAGCCAGCCTGGTTATCTCGCGGTCGAAACAGGTGACACTGGTTTGAACGTGGGAGCCATCGCTACCAAAAACATTGCCGGGCAGCACGTGGTGGTGGTGGGGGGAGACTTTGTCAGCACGTATGCCGGGGACAACATCAACACTCAACTCGGTTCAACTTGGAATCCCAACGAAGAGGGGATGGTTACTAGCGGGGATGACTCGGTTATTGTGATTACCGACGGAGGGCGAGTTCGTCGGCTTGACAGCGGCCTGGTCGTTGGTGCCTCCCGCGATCTGGCTGGCACCAGCCTGACCCGTCTTGCCGTCGGCGGTACGCAAATTGTCATTGGTGACTCGGTTGGCGTGGGGCGGATCCTTGACACCAGACTGAACGTGGTCGGTACCGTCGACGTAAACGGTTCCAACAACTATCCTATCACGGCCGTCGCAGCTGGTAGTGTGGGGGATGTCCCAGTTGCCGCCTATTTCGCCGATGGCGTCTTTGACGGTGCGGGCAACATCATCACTGGTACCGGCCTGCTCTATGACAGTTCCGACCCGGACATGATTTCAAATCCAAGCCGGTTGTTGGGTACCAAGAATGCCCAACACGGAGTTGTCCCGGGTATCATTGTCGATGCGGCCATCGGAGATACTGATCCCGACAGGACCGGTAATGAAATCGTCGTGGCCAGTTTTAATCCCGTGACGAATTACGCGCCAGGCGGCACCTTGGGGGAGATTTCCACAACCGCCAGCGCGATTGTCGATCTGGGAAAACATCACGGAGTTAACAATCACATTGCTGGAATTGCAGTGGGCCCACATGGCAATGCCGAGAAAGATTCGATCATTCAATTCGGTGCCAGCCCCTGGGGTGGTGACACTCGACCGGCCGTCGATCACTGGCAGGCATTTGACGATGGTTCTGGCGCAGAAAGCCCTCCAATTAATTTGAACTGGTTGTCGTGGCACGGTGGAGCGAATCGTGCAGAGATCCGCGATGGTGTGATTGGGGAAATAAGTACAGCGGGCGACGGGACCTCAGCCGATTTTGTCCAGGTTGGTCCCCTCTATGTGACTCCACTTTCGAGCAATGAGTCGAATACCACCCTGAGTTCTAATTCGATCATTGAGATCCAGAACACCAACAGTGGCAGTGGCAACCTGCAGGAAATCACCGTCGCGGGTGAAATCCTGACGAGCGTGGCCCTGGCCGACATTGTGGGCGATGACGGGCTCAAGGAGATCGTCGTTGGTGCCCAGAGCGGCAACGTACTGGTCTACACCCACACCAATCTGGCCGGTGCTTTCACGCTGGCCGGTTCGGTGGATCTGGGCAGCCCAGTCAGTTGGCAACGCTAACCGGGGGTGTGCCCATAGAAACGTCTGCCACGGGAGTTGATGCGGTGGCAATTGGTGACTTCGGATCGAGAACCAACCAGATTGTCGTTGCCCGCGAGACGTCCCAAGACAGCAACGACGTGCTCATTTTGTCGACCGGTGTGTTGGACCCGGGAGTCGACGTTGAGGTAGCTGGCGATCCGACTTCCGGGGGTACCGCGCATGGACTGGTTCTGGGCGATTTTCAGGATGGTACCGCGGGCAACGAAGCACTTACGGGATTTACTGATGAGACCGTTTCCGGTGGGAATGGGCACCAGCTGTTTTATACGCAATCTGGCAGCAGCGGCCAGCATTTTCTGCCGAGCCCAGTCAGCGATGTTGCGTTGGGAGACCTGAATGGCAGTGGTGAAATCGATTACGTCCTCACGGGGCTCAATAACAGCAGTAGCATCGGGTTTGGCCAGGGCTCGCTGATATTGGAAGCGGATGGCGGGTTTGGGACATGGCTCGACTCGCCGGGGTTGTCGGGACCCCACAATCCGCCTTCGTTCCTGGCTGTGGCGATCGGGAACCTCGATTCCGATAGTGACCAGGAACTGGCCCTGGCGGGTGACGACTTTGTACGGGTGCTCGACAACGACGGGCAAGGCGTGTTTCTGGCGACGCCGCTGATGGAATCGAATTCGTTGGGGAGCGGTGCCCGGTTTGTGGATGTGGTGATTGCCGATGCCGACGGCGATGCGGTCAACGAAGTGGTGGCAATCACCGATTTCGGTGAAGTCTACATGTTTGGGCGGAGCACCGCCGGCAACTTGAATTCGGCGTTTTCCTCAGCACCGATCGGAGTTTACAGCGCAGGGGGCGCGGCCTTGTTGGGCGTGGCGGCCCTGTCACAAGACTCCGATCCTTCGATTTCCGCAGAGCATCCTGGAATTTCCGGGCGCCAGGTCTTCTACAACAACTCGTCGTTCGATGGCGACAACCCGCTGGCCGACTCCAGTGACGACCTGGCGATTGCGACCGACAAAACCCCGCTGCTGCCTGCCCAGACGGCAACATTCAACAACTACACAAGTTTTTCCAAAGGAATCAACGGGATCTTTGTCGACTTTGCCGACCTGGCCGATCCCCAAAATCTGGGACTGGCCGATTTTGAGTTCAGGGTTGGCAGCGGGAACGATTCGCCAGGATGGGTTGCGGCGCCGCAGCCGGTTAACGACATCGCCGCCGACGTCCGGCTTGGCGAAGGGACTGCCGGTTCTGATCGTGTGACGCTCATCTGGAACGACAACGCGATTGCCAACCAGTGGCTGGAAGTGCGGGTCAAAGCTACTGCCAACACCGGGTTTTCATTCGACGACCTGTTCTATGTGGGTAACGTAATCGGCGAGACCGGCAACTCGCCGATCGACACGGCGGTCACTACAACCGATCTTCAGAGTACCGCCGACAATCCGCATGGGCCCTTTGATCGAGCCACGATCACCGACTTCTACGATTTTAATCGGGATCAACTGGTTGGCGCTACCGATGTGGTCCTGGCCCGCAACAACCGTACCAGTGCCACCGGTGAACTGGAGTTGTTTACCGCGGACCTGAACACCGGGAACGCATTTCGTATCGTCGAAACCGATGGCCAATGGATGCAGCTTCAGGAGTCAACCGGCGGAAAGTGGAATTTCGAACATTTCAGCGACCCGGCCATGGCGATCGAATCGGCTCTGAAAATTGGTGTCGAGGACTCACCGCTGGATCTCTACCTGGATGATGAGCCGGGGGGGATGCGGATGTATCTTTGGAAAGATGGCGAGCTGGTTCCCAACATGCCACACACAAACATCAAGCCCACGATGGCAGTCTGGGGCGACATGCTGGTGGGTGACATTATCACCATCGAAGACAACCCGATGACGCTGTTTATGCGGCAGGAGGCGAGTCTGAGCGCCTCGGCAACGACCAGCTTTTTCGCGGCTGCCGGGGGAACCGGTACCGATGTAGATGGCGGCGCTGCGATGGTCCTGCATCCCGATCACCATCGTGACTTGAGCGCCTGGCCCGAGGATCCGGTTCAACACCCACTGAGTGGCTCGTTGGAATTGATTGCCTACGGGCAGGGCAACGGCGCCCAATCCAACGCGATTCTCTTCAAAATACGCAGCGGGTCTGGCACCCTCGCCGATCGAATGATGATCAAGGACGGTACGGTCAGCGTCTACGGAAACGTGAGTGCTGCCGGGAGCATTACGGCCGGTTCCTCACAAGCCTATAAGGAAAATGTCGGGCCGCTTGCTGCCGTTGAGGCCGCCGAGTTGATTGCTGGTCTGGAAGCGATGAGCTTCAGCTACAAGGCCGAGCCCGACCAGCCGCGGCTTGGGTTCGTGGCCGAAGAGGTGGCCGAGGTCTTTGGCACGGCCGAACGCAAGGGAGTCGACGCAATGGGAATCGTGGCTGCCCTTTCGAAGCTGGTGCAAACCAACGATGCGCGGATCGATCAACTCACCGAGTGGGTCGAGGCACTTTCAGCCCCTGGCGTAACCGCGGTCGTAACCAGCCAGCCCACAATCAACTCCCACGATGCCCCGGGAGTCGACCCGGGTGAAAATTGCACTTCGATCGGCAGTGATCTGGGTACCGCAACTGACACCGTGGTCAGCACGGCGGACAGCACAGAATTCGTCATGGCGTCGACCCCAGCCGTAACCGATTCGGCTGTGCGTCGTGATGGGTCTACACTCATGGCTGGCAACGATTCACTTGGCCTGGCTACCTCGAGCAACATCGTCGTTGCTACAAGCAGCGGTGTGGAATTGACGGAGCTTGCCCCGCTGTTGATTCCCGAAACCGACGGGCAGTGGTTCCAGTTGGAGACTGCCGAGGGTCAACGCTGGAACTTTGACCATGTGAATATGCCACAAATCAACGTCGATTCCGGCTTGCGTATCAATATAGATAATTCGCCGCTGGATCTTTATTTGGACGACGAGTCCGACGGTTTGCACATGTATCTGTGGGAAGACGGCCGGGCGATCCCCGACATGCCGCACACCAACGAAAAACCGGCGGCGGCTATTTGGGGCGACATATTCGTCGAAAACATTGCCACGATCGGCCGCCAGCCGATTCAGATGTTCTTGCGAGACGAAGTCAATCTCAGTGCTTCCTCGGGAACCGTGTTCTTCTCTGCCAACAAAGGTATTAACAACTGGGTTGACGGTGGTGCCGGGATTGTCATGCATCCCGATCATCATCAAGACCTGCAGGTCTGGCCAAGTGATCCGGTCACTCATTCCCAGAGCGGAGTACTGCAATTAATGGCGTATGGTATCGGCAGTGGTGCTAAGGCCACCTCGGTCATCTTCCAAACCCGTGATGGCCCGAACAGCCTGGCGGATCGGATGGTCGTGAATAATGGTGTGGTTATCTACGGGAACCTTGTCGCCACCGGGAGCATTACGCCTGGTTCTTCCCGGGAATACAAAACCGACATTGAGCAGCTCTCTGAAGCAGAGGCTGCCGATTTGGTCGCCGGTCTTGAAGCGGTGAGCTTCACTTACACGGCCGAGCCCGGTCAACCTCGCCTTGGTTTTATTGCCGAAGAGATTGCCAACGTCTTTGGCACGGCCCAGCGCAACGGGGTTGATTCCTTGGGAATTTCCGCAGCTCTTACCAAGGTTGTGTAAACCCAGCAGCACGAAATCGACAACCTTCAAGCGGAGATGAGCCGGCTGCCCGACGGGGGTGGCCTGCTGCAGGCTGCGGATCAGGAAGCTTCGAGTACGGTCGCTACCGAACACGATTGGATGGTTGCGGCAACTGCTGGAGCAGAAGCAGATGGCGGATCGGTGGCCCACGACGGGGCCACCTGCCTGGCGGCCAGTCAATCGGTGGTTGCCGTTTCGAGTACCGTCAAAGAAACCACGGCCCAAGTGGCAGAAGAGAGCGAGGTTGCTTCCGACTCCAGTAAACCACCAGATCTGCCTGACCTGCAAGGGGGTACCGTGGTAGCCACGAGCAGCAATGTCACCTCGCAAGAATTACCACCCTTTAAGATTGTCGAGAGTGCGGGCCCGTGGTTGGAGTTAGAGGAGACGGGAGGAAAAATATGGGCCTTTGAGCATTTCAGTGATCCCAGCATGGACGTCGATTCGGCTTTGCATCTGCATGCCGACGGTTCGGCGCGGGACCTCTACCTCGCCGATGAACCAGATGGAATGCGGATGTATCTGTGGGAAGATGAGGTGCCGGTTCCCGACCTGCCACAGACTGACGCCAAGCCGCACCTGGCCATCGGCGGAGATTTTCTCCTGGGAGACATCATCACCGGTGGTCGCGGTACGCTGAGTATGTTCAACCGCGTGGAAGGGGATCTCAGTGCCTCTGCAACGACCACTTTTTTCTCTGCCCGGGAGGGCATCAGCAGTGATGTGGATGGTGGGGCCGGGATTGTCCTGCATCCCGATCATCATCAAGACCTGCAGGTCTGGCCGGGTGATCCGGTTGACCACCAGCTGAGTGGCTCGCTGGAGTTGATCGCCTACGGTCAGGGAAGCGGCCAGAGCAACGCAATTATCTTGCAAACAGGCGGTGGTTCGAGTTACCTAGGTGACCGGATGGTGATCAAGGATGGGAGTGTCACTGTTTACGGCAACGTTTCTGCAACCGGTAGCGTAACTCCCGGTTCTTCCCGCGAAACCAAGAATAACATCGAAACTCTCTCTGCCACCGAGGCCCTCGAGTTGATTACCGGCCTGGTACCAGTGAGCTTTACCTACACGGCCGAGCCAGGTCAGCCCCGACTCGGGTTCATTGCCGAAGACGTTGCCAAGGTCTTCGGCACGGTCGATCGCAAGGGGGTCGATCCCATGGGAATCACCGCCGCGCTTTCGAGGGTGGTGCAGACTCAGCACGAACAACTCGAGGAACTCTTCGCAGAAATATCATCCTTGGGAGTCGTTCAAGGAACCTATGCCGGTGGCAACCAGGGCGTGACCCTGGCGCAAACCGCAGCCACTTCGTCGCTACTAAAGACTGACCGCGTGTTTTGGCCCGCCTCGGTCACCGCAGGATCAAACCAGGCAACCACGGCGACCCAGGTTAAACGGGCCGACGCAGCCGACCCGCTGGATACCCGGGCAACTGCCGTCGACCCGTTGGCCCGCCAGCGGTTACTGCTGCTGGCCGCTCACCAGAGGGGGCCCGACGCGGCAGCATCGCTGATGGCCCCGGAGTTGTTCCATCCTGACCACAACGAGGCTGGCCAGCAGCGTCGTCTTAACAACGACGAGTTGACATCGGTGTGGAGTGCCGTCGATGACTGGCTGTGGGCAGCTCACCGGAGAGCTTTTCGTTAATCGGAGTTTGTCAAAACCATGGCTGATTTGTGTTGAATTCATGCGACATCTATTGTTCAACTTGATAGTGTTCTTTGCGATGTGTGCGGATGCCGCACCGGGCGCCACGATCGACGTGGGCAATCACCTGCTGTTTTCCAACATGGCAGGTCAGGAAATCGAAGTCTATGTAACGGGCGGAGAGCAGATTGCCGGAATCGACTTTTTCGCACAAGTCGGCGACGGCGGTCCCGAACTGGTGAACGTCGGCTTGCCAGCCGGTACCGATGGTCCAGAGATCACGGATGTCGAATTGAAGAGCGGGACCATTTTCGCCTCGTCGAATGCCCAGCAGGTCGATCAGCAGCGATCCGGGGTTGAGCAGGTTTTCTTTGCGTCGCTGGCGATTGTCGAGCCACCTCCAGCCCCGCAAACGGTTGCCGCTAGCGGCCTGCTGGCCCGCCTCACCATCGACACGACTGGTCTGACCGAGGGCACTTTTGACTTGCTCCTGGACAATGTCCTGCCGGCAGTCAATGGGGGTCCCTTTGCAACCAACCTGGTTGCCGACGACGGAACTCCCCAGGCGACCACAATCATCAACGGAACCCTTTCAATCGGTGGTAGTGTGGTTGTTACCAGTACTGGTGTACCAACCATGGACATGCCCGGATTCACCACCTGGACCGTGAATGCCACTTCGGATGTCGGTCCAATTAACGGTATCGACATTACCTTTACCGGGGCGATGAACCAGGTTAATCCTGCCGGTCAGCCCTCAATCTTCACCAACGCCAATGGATTTTTCAGCTTTGTCGGTGCAGATGTTTCACAAGATTCGCAGTTCCTGTTCGACTCGGGCGATATCCTGCAAGTTGGAACTGCCGAAGGTGCCGAACTGCTTAAAGCTGCAATCACCAATATCTCGAGTCACACAGGTGGCGCAATGTCAGTTGATTTCGCCCAGATCGTGATCGCCAATGGTGGGTCAGTTGACTTTGCTGCCCAGTTTGATGATGGTCGTGGTATGGCCATTGCTGTTAATAGCACAATCCCCGGTGCTGTCCCGGGGGATTACAACGCCGATGGTCTGGTCAACGCGGCTGACTACACCCGGTGGCGCGATCAGCTCGGGCAGTCGGTAACCCTCCTGAACGAAAATCCAGCGGCGACCACTCCCGGGCTGGTGGATCAGGAAGATTACGACTACTGGAAGAGTCAATTCAGCGCCATCTCTGGCAGAAGCTCGACGGCTTCCGTGCCAGAACCGGTCTCCTGGTTGCTGGTGCTGTGTGCGATGGCAGTGCTTGGAATCAGCCGGTCAACCTGGATAGACCTTGCTAGTTAAGACAAACATTGCCTTGCCGGTTTGTGGATGCTCGCTCTTTACCCGCTGGCCAATCCGTTGCACCGGAAGAAACCGTGGGGGACAAGTACCCGGAACCAGCAGTGGCTGAAGCGAATACCGTGGATGGGGTAAAATCGTAATGATCGTCAGAAAGTCGTTCGCCTCTTTTGTGGTGTTGGCATTGATGTGGGGTGCCGCCGAGAATCAATGTGGTCCCTTAGACCAATCCACAATCGCCAGCGGCCAGGAACTCCATCGCGGTCAACGGGTCGATGCCCGAGATGTGGACCCGGTACGAACCAACCATGCCAGTACTTCCGTCGAACGGGAGTTGTTCACAGGTTCTCCGGTCCCGGAGCCTGCATTTCGCATTACAGAAATTGAGAAACTGTGGATGCAATTCCAGGAGCCCGCTGGTCAAACATGGAGTTTCGAAAACTTCCGTAACCTCGACATGGCGATCGACTCGGCTCTGAAAATCGGTGTCGAGGACTCGCCGCTGGATCTCTACCTGGACGATGAGCCGGGAGGGATGCGAATGTATCTTTGGAAAGATGGCGAGCTGGTTCCCGACATGCCACACACAAACATCAAGCCCACGATGGCAGTCTGGGGCGACATGCTGGTGGGTGACATTATCGCCATCGAAGACAACCCGATGACAATGTTCATGCGGCAGGAGGCGAGTCTGAGCGCCTCGGCAACGACCAGCTTTTTCGCGGCTGCCGGGGGAACCGGTACCGATGTAGATGGCGGCGCTGCGATGGTCCTGCATCCCGATCACCATCGTGACCTGGAGGTTTGGCCTGAAGATCCGGCCGATCACCCACTGAGCGGCTCGCTGAATTTGATTGCCCACGGCCAGGGAGAGGGGAAACAGGCCAATGCGATTCTTTTTAAAACGCGAAGTGGCCCTGGCAAGCTGGCCGGGCGGATGATGATCAAGGATGGCACCGTTAATGTTTATGGCAGTGTCATTGCGACCGGAAGTGTTATGGCCGGATCCTCAAAAGCGTACAAGCAAAATATTGAGCCGCTCTCAGCGGTCGAGGCCACCAAGTTGGTGACTGGCTTGGAGGCGATCCACTTCAACTACAAGACCGAGCCTGACCAGCCGCGGCTTGGGTTCGTGGCCGAGGAAGTCCCCGAGGCATTTTGTGCGGCCGGTCGCAGGGGAGTCGACCCGATGGGAATCGTGGCTGCCCTTGCGAGGCTGGTACAAACCAATAGTGCGCGAATTGACCAGCTTTCGGCGCAGGTCAAGGCAGTTTCCGCAGCCAACCGTGAGGGATTGTTGGCGCTGGTCACCGCAAGCAACCCTCCTGTCGTGGCAGCAAGTTGTGTTGGTTTGACCGAGAGCGCCCCGCGGGTGATCCGGGAGGTCAACGGTCATTGGATCGAGTTAGAGACCGCCGAGGGAAAACGGTGGCATTTCGATCACGTTAATCTCCCTCAAGTGAACATTGATTCTGCCTTGCGGATCAGTCTCGACAACTCGTTATTGGACCTTTACCTGGACGACGAGACCGATGGCTTGCACATGTATTTGTGGAGAGATGGCATGCCGGTTCCTAACATGCCGCGCACCAACAAAAAACCGACCGTGGCGATTCAGGGAGACATGTTCGTGGGAAATATCGCCGCGATCGGTCGTCAGCCAAGACATATGTTTCTGCGCGGGGAGACTGGCCTCAGCGCAGCTTCAGGTACGGTATTGTTTTCTGCTAATAAAGGGATCAACCACCTGGCAGACGGTGGTGCTGGGATTGTCATCCGTCCCGATCACCATCAAGACCAGGAAGTCTGGCCAGACGATGCGGTCGATCATTACCAAAGTGGTTCGCTGCAATTAATCGCGTTTGGGGAAGGGCCCGGCAGCAGGGCCAATTCGATCATTTTCCAAACCCGTGACGGTCCAAACAGCCTGGCGGACCGAATGATTGTTAACCAAAATGTGACGATCCATGGGAACCTGGTGGCCACCGGAAGCATTACTCCCGGATCTTCTCGAGAGTTCAAGAAGGATATCAAGCCACTTTCTGACACCGAGGCTGCCAGGGTGGTCGCGGACCTGGAAGCGGTGAGCTTTACGTACACAGCCGACCCCAATCAGGAGCGATTGGGGTTCATTGCCGAAGAAGTTCCAGCTGTTTTCGGTACGGCTCAGCGCAACGGGGTCGATGCCCTGGGCGTGGCTGCGGCCCTGACGCAGGTGGTAAAAACGCAGCAGCTTCAAATCGATAACTTGCAGGCCGAGGTGGATGAGTTAGTGGGTGCCGATCACCCAGTGCGAGAGTTGGCCCGGGAAATCGTGAGCACAGGCGCTAAGCGGCCCAACCGGGTTGCCGTGGTATCGCCTACCGCCAAAGAAACCGTGGTTGCGACAAGCAGCAATATTTCGTTGCCGGAAGTGGCTCCTTTCCGGATTTCCGGGAGCGGCAGCCCATGGTTGGAGCTCGAAGAGACCGAAGGCAAAACATGGTCGTTGGGACATTTTAGCAATTCGGGGATGGGCATCGAATCGGCTTTGCACTTGCAAGTCCAGGGTTCGGCGCGGGACCTCTACTTGGCCGATGAGCCAGCTGGAATGCGGATGTATCTGTGGGAAGACGGGGTGCCGGTTCCCGACCTGCCACAGACTGGCGCCAAGCCGCACATGGCCATCGGTGGAGATTTGTTCCTGGGAGATTTTATCACCAATGGACGTGGGGCCCTGAGTATGTTCAACCGGGTGGAAGGCGAACTGAGTGCCTCGGCCACCACCACGTTTTACGCGGCCCGGGACGGAATCACCAGCGACGTAGACGGGGGAGCGGGGATCATCATGCATCCCGATCATCACCAGGACCTGGAGAACTGTCCTGGAGATCCCGCCCACCATCCGCTGAGCGGCTCGTTGGAACTGATTGCTTATAGTCGGGGGACTGGTTTGCAGGCGAACGCCATTTTGGTCCAAAACCGTGCTGGCAAGGCGCTGGCCGACCGGATGGTGATCAAAGACGGGACCGTGACCATTTATGGCAGCGTCTCTGCAACCGGTAGTGTCACGGTCGGATCAAGCCGCGTGACGAAAGACCACATTAAAATTCTTTTCACCAGCGAGGCGTTTGAGTTGATAGCCGGTTTGGAGCCAGTACGTTTTACTTACAAGGCCAAACCCGACCAGCCGCGGTTTGGTTTTATTGCCGAGGAGGTGGCCGAGGTGTTTGGCACGCCCAGGCGCAAAGCGGTCGATCCCATGGGAATCACCGCGGCCCTTACACGCGTTGTACAGGCCCAGCACAAGCAACTCGACCGGCTCTTTAAAGAGATGGTGTCTTTAAGAAACCTTCAGGGGGCAGTTGCCACAGGATCAACCGAAGGTCCCCCGACAACCAGCACTCGGCCGCGCCGGCCCAGCCAATCCGTTGCACCTGGCGACACCGCGGGGGACAATAGTTCAGAGCCAGGAGTCGATCAAGCGGATACCGGTGACGGAGTAAAATCGTGATGATTGTGAGAAATCTTTTTGCCTTGTTTGCTGTGTTCGTATTGGGAGTCGGTTTTGTTGCCGACCTCCTGGCGGATGAGTCTAGTGTTGCCGGGGCTGACGATAACCAGCCGACGGCGCTGAACCGGCCACTGTTGGAGGGAGAAACGTACCGGGCAACCGTCCCGGCGACGCTCGACCTGGCCGAGCGGGCACGCTTGGGACTCAATCACTTCACCCGTAGCATTAGCGAAGCCCACGATTACGAAATGTATTGGGGCGTACAGCCCTTGGGGTTGTCGCCCAAGATGATGGACCTGATTGGTCTTCCCGGCGAGTCGAAATGGGGTTGTGCCTTCGGCGAATACAACAACCCGTTCATGGTCATGTGGTGGTCGCCGCTGCACGCCTGCCAGCCCAAGGCGCTCGAAGTGATGGCCATGGAGCGGTTGATGACCGGGGAGCCGATGTATTTGGGCCGCGAAGCACGAATGCTGCGAGAGCTCGCCTCGTACGTTCACGACGATGGCCTGTACTACGTTCCCGATGATCCTGCCAAGACCTGGCTGGGTCCCTCTGAAAACAGGCCCCATGCAAACATGCATGGGCAGGGGCGGATGATGCGGGCGATGATCATCTGGTATCAGTTCACCGGCAATCCAGTCTGGAAAGAGCTCGTCGATCGAATGGTCGATGGCCTGGACCGCATCGCCGTACACAAGGAGGACTACGCCTACTTTCCCGTCCATGGTTGGATCGACGTCGAGTATTTTCGCTCCAGTTACACCCGGCAAGGCTGGAAAGATACCGTCGAACCAACCCATGAAAAATTTGGCGAAGAAGGCTCTCTCTTTAATCACCAAGGCCACATTCCCGGCGCGCTGGCCAATTGGTATCTGTTAACGGGCAATGAAAAATCGCTCGAGCTTTCCGGAGAGCTGGTCCGGTTCTACACCAAGCCACAATTCTGGGCTGATTGGGAAAAAGGCGAATATCCGGGCATCGTTGGTGCTGAACATGCCCATTGGCGTGGGCACCTGCATGGGCACGTCAACGTGCTGCGGGCGATCCTGGAATATGCGATTGCCACCAACGACACGCGGCTGATGAATTTCGTGCGCGATGGATACGAGTGGGCCCGGCAAATAGAAATCGCCCGGATTGGCCTGGTTGGCGACGGGCAGGGCTGTGGGTGTGGGCGGCTGATCGGACTGGCCGTCAAGCTTTCGTACGCAGGCGTGGGGGATTACTGGGAGGATGTCGATCTGTACATTCGTAACCATGGCGTGGAGATGCAATTTACGCCGGAGGACGCCCACTTTTTAAACGCGTTGGGCCAGGGCAAGCCCGACGCACCCGAGTTCCCCGGTGCCACCACCGAGGACGTTGTCCAAACCACCATCGGCGGCTATTCCAACCATGTCCCACCTTACAAAACCAGCACCAGTCTCTGTTGTTCTCCGCATGGCAACATGGGGCTGTTTTACGCCTGGGACGCCACGCTCCGGTACGAGAACTCGGTGGCAAGAATCAATCTGCTCCTGAATCGGGCATCGCCATGGCTCGATATCGACAGCTATTTGCCCTTTGAAGGTAAGGTTGTGTTGCGAAACAAACAGGCCAAGGAAGCGTTTGTGCGGATCCCGCTGTGGGTCGACCGCGGGCAGATTGAATGTACCGTAAATGGCGAACCGGTCTCGTGGAACTGGTTCGGCAGCTACCTGCACCTGCGATCGATCGAATCAGGAGATGCGATCGTCCTTCAATTTCCGGTTGAGGAAAGAACCGAAACGTGGACCAAACCTGACCACCAGCAGTATTTGATCACGGCGATTCCGGGTGGCACGAAATTCCAGTTTCGTTTTCGCGGGAATACGCTTGTGGAGGTATCACCGCCGCTGATGCAGGGTTCGCCCCTTTACCGCACTCGACCGGAACAATTTTCCGGCAACGTGGCACCCAGGCATACTGTCACGCGGCATGTAACGCCACTGATCCTGCAGTGGTAAGTCGCCGGGTATCACGGCGGTGACCGACGGCCGGGTCCCCAAAAACCGCTCCGCTCCCCTTGCCAGAGGTGGGAGCCAGCTTGCGGTTCACTGCCCACCCGATGTTCCGAACAACTGCGTGAGTGGTGCGCCGTCGGCAATGTGGTGGGGCCGATGCAACTGGTCGTCGACTTGCGTGGTCGGGTCAATTCCCAAGGCCGAAAAGATCGTTGCGGTAAGTTGTCCCGGCGTGACGGGATCTTCGGTCGGGTAGGCAGCCCGCTTGTCGGTGGCGCCGTACACCTGCCCTCCCTGAATACCACCACCCGCCAGTACGATCGAGTTTGCCCCTGGCCAGTGATCGCGCCCGCCCTCCTTGTTCAAACCGGGTGTCCGCCCAAATTCGCTTGACCATACGACCAGTGTTTCGTCCAGCAACCCGCGCTCGTGGAGGTCGTCGAGCAAAACGCTGATCGGCTGGTAGACCGAGGGTAACAGGTGGTCTTTCAAATACATGAAATTGCGCTTATGCGTGTCCCACAACGGCTGGTTGTTAATCAGCAGGCGTGGAAACATCAGGTTGTAGTAAACGGTGATCAGCGAAACACCTGCCTCGACAAGGCGCCGTGCGAGCAGAAGGTGCTGACCATACTGCGTCATCCCGTAGCGATTGCGGACACTTGCCGGTTCGCGAGAAAGGTCGAAGGCCTGCCGCGCGGCCGACGACGTCAACAAGGCAGCGGCCCGCTCTTGATGGGTACGAAATTCGTTACTGGCCAACGTCGGATTGAAGAAACTGGGCGAGGCGTTCGAAGATTCCAGTAACCGAAGCCGCTGGTCAAAGTGTGCCGGGTCAATGTCCCCTGGCAGCGAGAGTCCAGAGAAAGTGCCATCTGGCTGATGCAGTTCCGGGTTGTACAGAACGGTTGGTTCGTAAGCACTTCCCAGAAACCCCGGCCCCAGCCCGGGATAGTTTTACTCGCCACCACCATTCTCGAGCGTTTGCCTGTTCGTTACGAATGGCGAAAGGGGGCTACTTGACTTTTGGAGTTGTGATACGACCGATCCCATGTGGGGATGGTCTGTGGGCAGGGCTGCCACGCCAGACTGCGGATTGCGTGCCCGCCCCGTCACCATGGTGTAGAAGGCGGTCTCGTGGGTACTGTCTTCGTGTGTGAGTGAACGCACGATTGCATAGCGATGTGCCTGTTTGGCGAGATACGGAATGTGTTCACACACCTGGATGCCCGGCACGCTGGTTGGAACTGGATGGAATTCGCCACGGGTATCGGTGGGACCGTTCGGCTTCATGTCCCAAATGTCCTGGTGTGCCGGTCCGCCATACATGAAGAGCAGAATACAGGAGCGGGCCGTACCGAGCGGCGGTTGAGGATTGGTGCTTCCGGAAGCTCGCAGCGAAAACAACTCGGGTAGCGTCAGCCCCAAACCTCCCAGCAGTCCCAGGCGGAGATAATCACGTCTGGCAACCGGGTTTTCGGAATGTAGAGGATTGCGGCCGGTTGCTCATGGGTTTGCCAGTATCATACGCCGGGAACATTGACCATGTGTGCATGCTTGCCGGATCTTGGAGTATCTCCACGGACGCAGATCAAGTCTCCGCGCCGTTTGTGACACCTGGAGCTTCGCCCGATTCTTTGACACAATGCCCGCTACATGCCCGCTCCAACTAGAGTATTTCAGGATACCAGTAATCCGTTCACACAGCAATGAAAGTAAGATCCCGTTTGCCGCTACCGCGACGATCGCTCCCCAGTAAATGTGGGGCTCCGGGAAAAGTGAATTGAATCGTTATGTCCCTCGCACGACCGCTTGCCTTGCTCAGACAGCTGCCGCTCACGTTTACATTGCTGGTGTTGATGCTCGTCTGTAACGTGGCAGCCAAAACACTTACCGAGTTGCTCCGACCTGCCTGGCAAAAATTGTTTGGCTTTGCCCCGGTTGATCTTTGGACCGGCGAGTGGTATCCGTTGTTCAGCTCTCTTCTGCTAACCACAGGACGATTCAGTTTTTATGCTTCGTTTGTCATGTTGGCCGTTTGCGTGGGACTTACCGAACGGCGCTGCGGTACGCTGCGGGCATTGCTGACTTTTTTGGGGGTGCATGTGGTCGCGCTGCTGATTCTCTCAATACTGGTGGCGTGGCCATTGGCGCAGTTGGGAGTTGGGCGCGGCCAGTTGTTATTCGAGACCAACGACGTGGGACCCTCGGCTGGTTACTACGGTTGCCTGGGATTACTCGTGATGGTGAGCGGTTGGCGTTGGCGCAAAACTCTTTTCCTGGGGATTCTGCTCATCCTGCTGGTGCGGGCTTCTTGGACCTGGATTGAAATTCCTGATCAGCCCGAGCGTTTAACCGCGGATGTGGCACACTTGATTGCCTTTCCGTTAGGCGCCTTGTCATTTTGGTTGTTTCCGGGGAAACGTGAGCTTGACCAGCAGAATTCATCACCCGTTCGGGTTACAGGCCAGCAGAATTAAGAATCGATCTGCAGTGCCGGTTTCGCTTTTGCCAGCCAGCTTTGGGAGTTGGAGCGTGGCGAAGGGTGACCAACGCCGCGCCACTTTTAATCAGGTTCGTTGAAGGTGGCAAGTGGATGCAGCGGGAGTTTTGCGGGATCAAGGACCACGTGCTTGATGCGGCGCCGCTTCCAGGTGTAGGTGATGTGGACCAGGCCGTCTGCCGACTGAATGACGGCAGGATACGAATATTCACCCGGCGTATCTTCCAGGGTGAAGGCCGCTTGCCACGTTTTTCCATCAGCAGAAATGGCCACATTCAGTGGCGAACGCCCCTTCTTCGTGTGATTGTAGACCAGCAGGTGACGCCCGTTGGCCAGCGTGACGGCGTCGATTCCTGAGTTCGGGTTGGGCAGGGCTGTTGGACTCAATTCGTCCCACGTTTGCCCCCCGTCTTCAGAATGGCTTGTAACGATCGTTCCCGCGCGGCTGCGACAAAGAATTTGTAGCGAACCTTCGGGTCCTTGGAGGATAGTTGGTTGAATGGCCGATAGCCGAAGATTGTCGGGAAGCGGTTCCGTTTTGTGCCAGGAAGGCCCGGTGGGGTCGTGCGCCGATTCCAGGTGGACCTGCCAGCCATCGTGCTCGGTGCTCGAACCACAAAGAACATGGCCACTGGCGAGTTCCACTGGTTTGTTCTTGATAGGACCCAGGATCCCTGCGGGGAGCTTTTTTCCAGGTGACCACGTTTTTCCGCTGTCGGTGGAGGTCGACAACATTCCCCACCACGTGCTGGGGCTGGGGCCGACCTTGTAAAACAACAGGAGCGGACCATTGACCCGCTGGAAGAGCACAGGATTCCAACAGGGATGGCGGGTCCCATTTTCTTGCACCCCGTTCTGAACTTCCCGTGGAGCCTCCCACTTCCCGGCGATCTTCCGCGAGAGCCAAATGCCCACATCAGGATGTTTTTCCTGGGTCCCACCGAACCAGGCGGCTACGAGTCCCTGCGGACATTCCACAACGGTTGAGGCGTGGCACTGGGAATGAGGCGTTTTTGTAAAAACATATTCGGCGTTGACCAAACCCGCTGGATTCGCGGCAACAAGTTGGTGTGGCAATCCAAGAACAAAAATGCCCAAGCTAACCAGGACGATGGTCGGGAAAAACGAGCTTTGCTGGTGACGGGTATGCATCGTGTTACTATAGACTATCTTGTTCAATTCGACAGTATAACTGTTGGTTGCTTGCCGCTGCTGATTCGGAGTCGATGCGTTGCCAGGCCAGCCCACTATTGATTTTTTACCTGTTCCCGCTGCCACTCGACACACCGCTGGGCGAAGCGTTTCGCACCTCCAACATTTTCAATTCCTTGGGCCTGGTGGATCGTGAAGTAGCCGTCGTATTGAATCGCTTGTAAACCAGCAAAGACGCTGGCGAAATCGACGCCTCCCTCTTCCCACAGGTTCAAGTGATGGAACTGTACCTCGCCACGACAATACGTATTCAACCAATCGGGTCCACTGGGATCGAGCAGGTGATTTTGCACATAGGCGTTCAGCAGAAACGGTTTCAAGGCCCGTAGCGTTGATTCGTCGTACGGCTGGCCACAAACCATGAGATTGGCTGGTTCGTAAATAATACCGAAATTAGGCCGATCGATTTCGTGAAGGACTTCCAGCATCGGCTCGACTTCTTCAAACAGCGACGACGTGTGGCACTGGTGTGCAAGTCGCAGGCCACGGTCAGCTGCCTGGTCGGCGGCACCTCGGGCATGGGAAATGTCGGCACGGTTCTTCAGGCAAACCCGCACGAGGTCGCAGTCAAGCAATTCGGCAACATCGAGAGTGGGGCCAATATTCTGTAGGCTTTCTGGACCATGCTCGTTGTTGAGCGGTACGTGAAAGTCGGCCGTCACCATCGAGACCCGTAAGCCAGCCTGCTGCACACAGTCGCGCATTTGCTTCAACTCGTCGTTGGAAGTGTTCACGCCACCGGCACTTGCCCGTATACAGATGGCCTCATATCCAGCTTCGGCAGCAATACTTACGATTTGCGCAAACGGGATAAACAGTTCTGTTTTCGAAAGCGATTCGGCAATTCGTACTGAGAGGGAGAGTTTCATCAGCTTGGCTAACCGTTACGCGCCGTTTTGAGGGAGGTTGGATTTTTCATGGTAGGGCGTTCCCATTCGGTCAATTGCGACAAAAGAAATTATTGGCTTTCGGCCGACGGGGTCCCAACACAATTTTCGGGAACCACCCGGCCGGCTGGAATGAGGTCAGCTGAAACAGGGCGGTTCACATTTTAGCCCATTGGGAGTTGGTTTTGGCACCCTCAAATTGTTTTCTATCCGCTCAAGCATAGACCAGCTATGCGCTGATGGTGTATGGTGGGAGCGAATACCCATAGTCCTGATTTTGCACTTTCCACTTAACGGTTATCACCCGTGAAAAAACACCGTGTTCTTATCATTGGCGTTGGATCGATTGGCGAACGGCATTTGCGATGTTTTGGCAGAACCGATCGTACCGAGCTTGCCTTCTCTGAAATCAACGACGAGCTCCGCGGAACCATTTCCGATCGCTATGGCGTTAGTGCAACGTTTGACAATATCGACGACGGGCTCGCGTGGAAGCCTGAAGTCGCCGTGGTCTGTGCCCCGGCTGACGTGCATGTGCCGATGACGACCCGCCTTGCCGATGCGGGGATCCATGTTTTGTGCGAAAAACCACTCAGTGTGAGTCTCGGCGGGGTCGAGCAAATGATGGACACCGTCGCTCGGCAGGGCGTAACCACTGCGGTGGCCTACGTCTGGCGCAGTTATCCAGAGTCCCAGGCGATCAAGGCGGCGATTGACAGCGGTCGGTTCGGCAAACCGCTTGAACTGGTTATTATGACAGGTGGCGACTTTGCGTTCCACCGACCCGCATATCGCAACATTTATTTTAAGGATCACAAGACCGGAGGCGGTGCGATTCAGGATGCCATCACGCATATGATCAACCTGGGCGAATGGTTCGTAGGACCTGTCGATCGCCTGACGACCGACGCGGCCCACCAGGCGCTAGATGGCGTTGAGGTCGAAGATACCGTCCACGTGCTTACACGACAGGGTGATTGTCTTGGTTGCTACAGCTTGAACCTGTACCAGGCAGCCGCCGAAACGACGGTTAAAATTGTGTGCGAAAAAGCAACCGTCCAGGTCGAATTTCACAACAGGCGTTGGATGTGGCAGGACAAGCCCGATGGCCAGTGGCACATCGAGCAAAATGCACCGAGCGAGCGGGATGACATATTTGTTTTCCAGGCCCATAATTTTCTCGACGCCGTCGAGGGCAAAGCCAAGGTGTACTGCACACTCGAGGAGGGATTGCAAACGCTCAAGGTCAACCTGGCGGGACTGGCGTCTGCGGATGGGCACAACTGGCAGACGATCGAACGCGGTTGAAAATGAGAGCACCGGGCCGTTTCCCTCGCCGAGTGGTCAGGAAGCTAACGCCCGCCGCTGGTCGCACGGGTGATTTTCAGGTTTGGATTGACCATCGACCAAAAAATTGCGCCGGCAAAATAGACTGCCGCGAATACGAGCAACACGACGTCCCAATTTTCTGTGGATTCGAAGAGGTAACCCACACAGATTGGCGTTGCGGCGGCCGCAAAATTGCCTGCCATGTTCATGATGGCAAAAATCTGTGACACGTGCTTGCCGCCAATGTCGAGAGTCGCTGCAATCGCGCCCACTCCCCCCAGCGATGCCATCATGGCTCCCAGGCACATGAACAGCATCGAGAATGGCAATGATTCGGCGTAGTATGCGCCCAAAACCATGACCCCACTCAGAAACAAGAACGTCGTCCCAATCCCGGATCGGCTGAGCCACAGGTTGCCGGTCCGACGCCAGATCCAATCGGTTAGCACCCCACCCACCAGGCTGCCTGCGATCGCCGCGATCAACACGGCTGCCTGCAAATTGCCCGCTGCTACTTTGGAAATTCCGCGGGTCTCTTGCAAAAATGTAGGGAACCAAGTGGCAAAAAATATATATCCTGCCGCGCGAAATATCTGCTGACCACACAACATCCACATTGTCCGGTTCCCGACGATTGCCATCCAAGGCGTGGGCTCAAGTTGATTGTTCTCTGCGGTTTCGTCTTCCCTCCCTGCCCGAATAATGTGCAGTTCGGATTCATTGACGCGATCATCATTTGCGGGATCATTACGAAACGAAACCAGGAACAAGCCTCCCCACACGATCCCTGGAATGGCGTATACCAAAAAGATCAACCGCCATCCCAACGGTGCGAGCAAGTATCCTGTCAAGCTGGCCGCGACGATTGCTCCAATTTGCATACCCAAGCTGGGCATCGCACACGCCAACGTTCGTTGGTTTATTGGTATCCAGTGTGAGATACTGTTGAAGGATGCAGGAAAGATTCCGGCCTGGGCTGCGCCGTTACACAACTGGGCCGCCGACAACACGACAAACCCCGCAAGGGCGGCCGGTGCCAGCCCAATGGCGGCGGTGGCAATCGACCACACGATCGCAAACGTTGCAAGTGCCAACCGCGATCCCCAGGCATGGCTCAGCACGCCGGCGGGTACCGAAAAAAGTGCATAGGTCCAAAAGAACATTCCCATGACCCAGCCCGACTGGCTCAGCGAAATCCCGAGGTCTTCACGGATACTGCTCTCGGCGACACCGATCGCGTTGCGGCACAAATAAGCGATCGCCGCAGCCACGGTCAGCCAGGCTACGACACGATAGCGGACCCACGTGGAAGAACGCCAAGGAGCAGGAAGGTTGGTGTTGGCAGGAGTCGTTTTCATAAGTCAACAACCGTCGCCCAGGAAAATTTCTAAATAACGGTCCGCGTGATCGCCTCTTCGATCGCCTGCCCAAGCCGTTCAAGGCTGCCGCGTTCGAAGGGTGTCTGCCAGACCGGGTAGACATCTTCGTCGTACAACCCAGCAGGTGGCAGGTAGCCGATCGAGCCGTTGATGAGATTCATGTAAACGATCGTACGATCGGGAAAAATCGTGCGCAAATGTTGTTGAATCCACGAATACGCCTCGGCCATGGTACCGACCAGCAGGGCGTCGCCAAGCTTCCAAATCCAGACTGGCAATGCAAAGGTCTGACTGTCACCCAAGCCGCGCCGCAGATTTCGTTTTCGTCGCAAGCGTTCTTGCAGGGCGTGATCTTCGGTGGTTTGAAGCTGTTGTTCCAGTTCATCGGCACTGGGCCAGTTCTTCAGCGGTAAATCCACGGTAAACATATGTGCCGAAAGTGTCTTATTGCTGACATGCTCCTGGTGTTTCCAAACCGCCAGCACGGCACCCGATTCGACGGCACCACCGAACACCAACTGCTGGCCGGGGGGTTCCATGTCGGACAACGTGGCCAGGACCGAATAACCCAGCTGCTGCCCATGCTGGTCGGCGACCTTGGTGTCCCCAACATACCCCTGGCGTGGTCCGAGTTCCCCCGAAGCGGCTTGCATAAACAGCGCCGGCGCGCCATTGGTTTCGCGTTCGACCGTTTCTCGCATGGCACCGATATAATCGGGTGAGATCAACTTGTTGTCCCAAGCCAGCGTTGTGGGGTGGCATGCGTAATTGCACAACGTCGCTACTGGCTTGCCTTGGGTATTGGTAACCCGGCCAACCAGTAAAGTGTCATCTGCTTCCGCCGAAGGGTCGAATCCACAAAGGCGACGATTGCTGGCAGGCTCGGGGTCGACCAGGTCACGCATTGCTGCCAGCTGGCAACGACCCAGGTGCCAATCAAGTGTTGAGGGTTGTGCAGTGTCGAGCGATTGCGCGACCGCTTCAATCGTCGCTTGATAAATTTTTTCCAGGTAGGGCGCTAACAACTCGCCACCTTCCCAGCTGGGGTCTTGTTCGTCGGTCAATGGCACGGCTGCGTGTGTGTGTGTCAGCCCGAAAATCAGGTGTGCGGAATCGAGTTCCAACTGTTGCAACAGGCGTTGCCGAAACTTGCGTTCGACGGTCATGTTCCGCCACCAGCTGGCATCGGCATCGACAAACACCAGTGGTTTTTCTTGCTGGTTGATTTGCAGCGTGAGTGCAGTCAGGGTCAGCGGGCGGTGAATTCCTTCGGCCCTATCGTGCAGAGCGGCGCCCCAATTGCGGCAATAAATTCCCACCGGCGGCGTAATATCGACCCGCGCCACACCTATCAGGCCCGCAAATGCATCGTGCCGAAAGGGTTTTGGGTAGCCAGACATGACACCGTTTTAACGGCAACAGGGTGTCCCGACCAGTCGTTACAACGGGGGCCAAGTTGTGACAGGCAACAGCCGAGACAGGAGGCCTGTGATGCGTCAGTGTGATTCACCCTATCCAATTCCCAGTCCTCGGTAGACCAGGTTCCAAACAATCCACAAATTACACGCGCCAATCGGAAGGCTGGCCAGCAGTAACAGTAGCTTTCCAGTAGCCGGATTCACCCTGTCGGTTGGCAGCAGGCTGAACAATACCCCGGTTGCGATGCTCACCAGCAGGGACCCTGGAATGATCCATTGAAAGCTGAGGTTTGGGCCTCCGGTCACCGCCGGCCAGAAGGCAAACAGAAAAGCAGCGGTAAAGCTGTACCAGCCACCAAGCATGGCGCCAAATCCGTTTGCAAAATGGACAAAAAAGGCCAGGAAAAAGATCCCAAACAGTGGAGCCACGAACAAACCGACGGTCTTTTGTGACATCTCCAAGATGTTCCCCGACACTTTTTGTACCATCATCGCCAGCAAAACGATGACCAAACCCATTCCCAAGGTCAAATAACGCGAAAGCTGCAGATCTTCAGCCACAGTGTGGGCCCGCTTTCCAAACCGCCGAATGAAGTCGACAATGATGACCGATGCGGTTGAGTTGAGTCCTGAGTCCAGGCTGGACATCACTGCCGCAAACATGGCAGCCACCACTAATCCTGCAATCCCCGATGGCATCTGGGTGGCAATAAACCGGGGAAACAGTTTGTCGCCCTCTTCAACCAGGTCCGTGATGTCACCGGAGGCCGCAGCTTGCCCGCTGTAAAATCCGAGTAGAGCCAATCCGACCAGAACTAGCAGTGTCATCACCACCACGTCGGCGATAAGGTTGACCAGGAAAGATCGCCGCGCTGCCTGGACACTGCCGGTCGCCATGAATCGCTGGATCGCGGTTTGGTCCGAGCCTGCCGTGCAGATCCACCAGAGGGAGCCTCCCAGGATCGTACCAACCATCGTGACGCGAACCGTCGGGTCGAAGGAAAAAATTGGTTGTTGGTGCCAGTGCGAGTGCCACTCGGTGGGCCACCAGCCAAATCCGCCAAACTTCATCGTCACCAGCAGGATGGTCAGCAGGGCACCGCCGAACAGCAGAAAGAACTGGATCACGTCGCTGGTGACCACCGCCCGCAAACCGCCCATGGCCGTGTACACAACGGCCACAAACCCACAAATCAGGATACTTACGGGTACAGCCCATTCTTGCTGTTCTTCGCTCAAACCAAGTACGCCCACAACGGCCACCGAGGCAACGTGAATCATCACGGCCATCCAGGTTAGCCGTAACACGAGAAACATGCTTGCGGCCAACAGCCGTGGGCCCAATCCCAACCGTTCTTCCAGAAATTCGTAGGCGCTGGTAACCCGGTGACGCATGATCATCGGGAGCAATACGTAACCGACGATGCCGAACGTAATGGGTGCCGCTACCACTCCCAGGCCAATCATCGGGCCTTTGGCAATCATCTCGCCCGGCGTGGCCATGTACGAGATCGTGCTGAGCAGGGTGGCCAGCAGCGAAATACCGATTGCCGTGGAATTGAGCGACCTGCCACCAACAAAGAAGTCCTCCGTCGAGTGCTGGCGGCGGGCGTAATAAGCGCCCAACAGCAGCATGCCAACCCCATAGATGGCAACGACGATCCAATCGAGTGATGTTAGTCCTTCTCGTACCATGAGCAGATCTTAGAATTTTTTCAGCAGATTACAAGCCGAGATGGTGTGCCGGCCGTCCGATAAAGGCCACGAAATTTTCTCCACCGGTTTGACTTGCGGGGCATAAATCGTGACTGGTATGGTGACAAACATGCCGAGTACGACCGCAAGCTTGCACAAACGCGAAGACGGCGACACGCCAAACGTGATAAAATCTTGGGGCCTCGTGTCGGCAGGCTCACAGGCACGGACGAATTCAGAATTTGTCGCCGCCGCTGGATCGTTCTTGGATCCAGCGGATGGTGTGGGTCCAAGCACCCGACGTCGGTATGCGGGATACCTGGAAGCCCGTTGACACTAAAACCGTAAGCCACAAGAACCCTTGCACATGATTTCCTGCCTGCCAAGTATTGCGAGAGCCGGCAAGCTCATTCGTGCCGGCGACCTGTCCGCGCTTGAGCTGGTGGAGTTTTGCCTCGCTCAGATTCAACGATATGAATCGGCGGTGCGGGCCTGGGTCCTGGTCGACGCAGACGGGGCGCGAGAACAGGCAGCCCGAATGGAGGAAGAACTTCGCAAGGGTCACGATCGCGGCCTGCTTCATGGAATCCCCATCGGGATCAAGGACATTATCGATGTCGAGGGCCTGCCGACCCGAGCCGGCTCGCCGTTGCGGGAAAATCATGTGGCAGATCGGGACGCAAGCGTGGTTGCCAGCTTGCGCGAAAGAGGTGCGGTGATCGTGGGGAAAACGGTGACGACCGAGTTTGCCGGGTTCGATCCCCCTCCCACGCGCAATCCATGGAATGAAAACCACACTCCGGGTGGATCGAGTAGCGGCAGCGCCGCGGCCGTTGCCGCCCAGATGTGTATGGCTGCACTGGGAACACAAACGGGTGGATCCATTACACGGCCGGCCAGTTACTGCGGCATTGCCGGGCTGAAACCGACACATGCCGTTGTCGACATGAACGGAATCGTTCCCTTGAGTCAGGGTCTCGATCACGTCGGCCCCATTGCACCTGCGGCTGGTGATCTCCGCCTCGTGTTTCGGGCTCTGGTGGATCGCAGTGATGATCAACTTCGAGTGCACCAGACCACTGGGCCACCCAGGTTTTCGAGAATTGAAGAATATTTCATGGAGTCCGCCGACGAGAATGTCCGGGAGGTGACGCGAGCTGCACTTGACCGGTTACAGGAAACATCGCTGGAGTCGTGTCATCAGAGCCTGCCACCCTCGTTTGACGAGGTCCACACAATGCACCGACGGATTATGGCTGCCGATGCTGCCGGTTATCACCGCGATCAATTCCTCAAGTCGCCGGCAAGTTTTGGTCCGAACATTTCGTCTCTCATCCAGGACGGTCTGCAACTGCCGGCTGCCGACTACCAGGCAGCCCTGGACCATCAACAGCGTTTTCGCAGTGACGTCGAGTCACTTTTCCAGGACGGCCGTATTGCGGTAACGCCGGCCACCGATACGACCGCCCCGGGCCGCCTCAACACGACAGGAGACCCTCGGTTTCAGTCGCCGTGGAGTTATGCGGGGCTTCCGACCGTGAATATTCCGTGCGGACTCGATTCCCAGGGAATGCCGTGTGGACTGCAGCTGATCGGACCACGCGACAGCGAGGAAAGAGTACTGGCCGCTGCGATCTGGTGCGAACAGCGGTTGGGGCTGAACGACTCTCCGCCCATGTTATCGCAGACCTGCTAAACGGGATGTGGTGACCATGAAACAGCTCCGAGCTGGCCTTGGAAGCGATGCTCAAAACGGTTGATTTACCAGAGAGAGATAAATTCAATTCTGTCAGATTCGCGATTGAACTCGACCGTGGGCGGTGGCGTGAGTATCAACGCTGTGCATCGACAATGCCCGAAGCAAAAGTGATTGTCACGCCCGATTCTGTGACATTTGTCCTTGCTTTTTTTAAAAGGTCACTCGTAATTTAGCCAGCGTGATGATGCAGATAAGTCTGAAAGCACACCACAGCCAACAGCCGCCGTGATAGCTGCTCCTAGCGTCGCTTCTTCCTTCTCAGCACGTTTGCGAACCGACATCCCAAACTGCTGCTCAATGCAGTCGACCAGCACTTTATTTTCACGAATACCATTGCCTGCTCCTGCAATTTCGGTGATTCCCGTCACGCCACACGATTGCAAGGCAGCAAAACCATCGTTGAAAACCGCAGCCATTCCCTCCAGCAAAGAGCGGGTCATCATCGCAGGCGTAAAATTTTCCGGGCTCAGCCCCGACCAACAGGCACGTTGAGTCGGGTCCTGGCGGGTACCGGTAAATAATGGCAAACAGTTCAATCCTTCGCTACCTCTTGTTGCTCGAGATGCCAGTTCCTTCATCCGTTCATAAGCGGCATCGGTAACTTCAATGTCAAAGACATCCGCGGCAACCGCCCGGAAGAAATTATCTAGAGCGGAAAAACTTTGACCGCCGCAAGCACCGACATGTGCGAGTAAGAAACCGCCGTACGGGAACGGACGAACCTCCAGCGCCGGGTGCTCGCCGGCCGTTTCACTGTAGGCAGAAACCTGTCCTCCTGTACCCACGTTAATCGAGAGCTGGGAGTGGCGGTCAGACACGCTACCAAGAAAACTGGCCTGATTATCCCCGATCGGGGTGAACACAGGAATGCCAGTTGGTAATCCTGTGACTGCAGCCATTCTGGGTGTAAGTCTTCCGACCTCTTCTCGAACGCTGCCGACCCGGGGGAGCATGTCGGCAGAAAGACCAAGGTTGCCCAGGGCGTCTGCATCCCACTGGTTTTTGTGAATGTCCAGCAAGCCGGCACTGCCGGCAACGGTGGGGTCGCTGGTCAAGGGAGCGTCACATAATTGGCTGGCAATTAAATCCATAATGAAAGCGGCTTTGCTGCCCGCCGGTACCAGGTCGTGGTCAGTGAGCCACTTGAGCGTGACGTTCATAAACCCGGTACGCAAATAGCAACCATGTCGTTGGTATTGATCCGCACCCAGGCGTTTGGAAAGCACTTCGATATAGCTTCCCCCATCTGGATGTGGTTCGTTACCACGTTGGTCTTGCCAGTTGATCAATGGCGAAATTGCATGGAGATTCGAATCGACGAGTACCATGCCGTGCTGCTGGCCAGTCATGCCGATCCCGACCACGTCTGAACTCCGGGATCCTAAGGTGGCACCTACATCCTTGAGACACTGAATTGTTTGAGCAACAATTCTGTCCACATTCCACTCGCTGCGCCCCTGGGGACGATCCGCATACCTGGCATCGTTGACCGTAGTGGTTGAATGGACGATGCTGCCGTCATCACCGTTCACTGCCAACGAAGTAATCGTTGTCGTACCAATGTCGATCCCAATGAGCAAAGACATGATCGTTACCTCAGGTAGGTTGGAAGCCTTTGGAAGAGGGAAGAAGAGTTATTTTTGTCAGCTCGTCAAATTTTCAGCGCGGCGCCACTTTCCATCGGATAGACTTTTCGTCCCAGGCGAGTGAACGGCAGCTTGGAAAAGTCCTGGGTCAGCAAGCTTGCCGTGTCAACGTTGAAAATGGAACCGGCTATAGGTCCGAAGGCACTGCGAAAATGACCGGTGGATTTCAGGCACAGGTATCGCATTTGGCCACAGTCAAGCCCCAGGGTTCTGGAAAAGGCCAGGTCGATCGGCTGGTTCGGTTGGGTGATTAATACGACGTAGACTCCCCGTTGTCGAATCAGGGCAGAATCACCCAACGAGGTCTTTAAGTTCTTGAACATGGGGCCGTCGTAGACGAACTGACCGTCGGCGAGCGCCAACACCTCGGCGGTCATCGAAACCGGCGGACCCACCAACTCGTATGACTTGCCGCCGACTTGCAGCTCAACGGTGTTTCCAACACCGGCAGATTTTGCCTGCTGCACCGATGCTGGATCTACGATGTAGAGTACCGCGGCATCTTGGAGGTCGCGCTCGACAAACAGCCGCAGGATTTCCGTGGAATCGCTCGGTGCACCCCCACCGGGATTATCGGCCTGGTCGGCAAGGATGATGGGATACTTGCCGAGTTTCTCTCCTTGTTCGAGGCCCTCGACTGCAGGCAGGGTCGGGCAGAGCCAATCTTCGCGGTGGTTCCAGATCCAACGTCCCAGTTCATTGGCCATCTGTTTTGCGGCTGGCAGGTCGTTGTCGGTGACCACCAAAGTCGACGCCCCGGCCACGTCCACGTCGGCCCACTGGTAGCCAACGCCCACGCTGGCGGAGAGCACGCCTGGCTCTTGCTCGATTTTCCATAGCTGCTCGATGGCGGTGGACATGGGCGGCAGGGCCGTGATCATCCTGGCTGCGTTCCAGAAAATTGGGATTGAACACCAGCCGACAGTCGGTTTGATCTCGCCGGCTATCGTGCGCACGATCATGTTGGCTGCTTCAATGGCTCGCTCGGCCATGTCGGTATGGGGATAGGTTTCCATGACGATCACGGCGGTAGCGTTGTCAATCATGTCCGGTCCGATGTTGCAATGCATGTCGTGGACCGTGATGATCGGACAATCGGGACCGACGATCCCGCGGACGGCCTTGGTGACATCGCCATCGGCGTCCATGATCCCTTGGACCGAATAGGAACCATGGAGGCTCAACAAGACGCCATCCACGGGCAGTTGCTGTGTTAGCCTTTCGAGCAGCAGATTTTTAAGATGATTGTGGGTTTCGAGTGTGGGCTGACCACCGGAAGGCGCCTTGGCCCAGATCAGCGGGACAACCGTCTGGCCCTGTCGACGCACGCCGGACAGAAACCCGTCGACCACGGTATTTGTGTCGCCGGCCCGGTTCAGCAGCGATTCGCCTTCGAAATAGTGGTGCTCTCGCAGAAACAGCGAGAGGGGTGTTTCCACGGGTGTGAAACTTGAACTTTCGTGCTCAATGCCTCCAACGGCAATTTTCATGGTGGGGGTCTCCAGTCATGGTAGGGGTCTCCAGGAGGTTTAACGATCGACCTTAAATCCCCGTAGTGCGTCCATGTTTACCTCAATCCCGAGTCCGGGCTTTTCGGGAAGGGGGATGACGCCGTCGATGATTTGCAGTTCGTCGTCGACAAGATCTTTGCGGAGTTGTGAATCGCAGAGGTTAGTGGGCATGAATTCAATGTAGGGACAGTGGGGGGTGACGGCGGCGAGGTGTGCCGTGGCGGCGATGCTAATACCGGTTTTCCAACAGTGGGGTACGATCCGGCGACCGCGCTCGGCGGCCATCTCGCAAACGCGTCTCGCTTCGGTGAGACCGCCCACGCGGCCAACGTCTGGCTGGGCGACGTCAACCTGGCCAATATCCATCAAGTCGGCAAATTCAAAGCGGGTGTTTTGCCACTCCCCGGCGGCAACAGGCATGGGTGCCTCTTGGTGCAGGCGGGCGTAGCCAGCCAGGTCATCAATGGCCAGGGGGGTCTCGATGAAATAGATGTCGAAATCTTTCCAATCTTTGAGCGTACGCAAGGCGATGTCGACGTCCGACCAGGTGTATTGTACATCGACCATCATGACGAACTCGGGTCCGACCGCCGCCCGACAGGCCGCGACGACCTCGGTCATTTTCTCATCCGGCTCGTTCAATCCGCTATGATTGTAAGGTCCGCTCAGGGTGACTTCTATTTTGCCGGCTTGAAAACCAAGTTCTTTTGCCCGCAGGGCCCAGGCGACCAGGGAGTCGCGATACTCTTCGAACTTGTGTCCACTGGGTTGCAAGGATGCGTAGGGAGTGATGTGAGGCTTGGCCTTATCGCCCAGCAGCTGCCAGCATGGTTTTCCTGCGGCTTTACCTTTAATGTCCCAGAGTGCCATGTCGAGTGCTCCCATGGCGCAGATGACCGCACCTCGGCGCCCGTTCATGGCACTTCCCACGTAGAGCTTTTCCCAGAGTCGTTCTGGCTCGCGGGGATCTTCGCCAATGAGCATTTCTTTCAGTCCGAGCCCCATCGTATGCGTACTGCGAGCTTCGATACATGCCTTGGCAATCCAGGGGTTGACGTCGGTTTCGCCGATCCCGGTGATTCCTTCATCGGTGTGGACAAAGACAACGATATCATCTTGTGCCGAGGACGTTTGATCCTTTTGGAGGTCGGGTACGAGCAGGGTATGACACTCGACGTCGGTTATTTTCATCGGTGATCCTCAATCGCTGGGGAAGACATGTCAAAAGAAAGTTGCGTCAAAAAATGTCCTTGGTTGTGTCATATCAGTAATTCATTACTGGTCCCACACGGTAAGCCCCTTGAGCTTTTCTGGGTCTGGGCGCGGGAAGCAATGACTGATGAGGTAGCCGGCAACAACGGTGCCGCCAAAACTCACAAAAGCGAACCAGAATTTTGAGATCGTGATCCCCGACGACCGGGTTTCTTCGTCGAGCAACCAGGGCATAATGTACCACGTGTCACCCGCCTTCAGCAGGCCGAATTTTGTCCACAACACCAGGGCGTATCCAATCAACGCGCCGTAAAATACTCCCCAGGATGTCACCCGGCGGGTGCCCGTTCCCAGTATGAAAATTCCCACGGCGCAGCCAAAGAATGGTGACACGACTGACACCATCATCCCGGTGATGGTGTCCTTGCCGACAAAGGCCAGGGCGATCAAGATGATGACCACGCCCCACACCAGAACCAATGTTCGAGCCAACATCAAACAGCGATGGTCTGAAGCGTTGGGATTGATGAGCCGACGGTAATAATCTTCCACGCACACGGTACTGACCGTGTGCACACCCGAATCGATGCTCGACATGGCCGCTGCAAAAATGGCGGCAATAATCAATCCTGCCAGCCCTCCCTTCAATTCGTGCAGGATGAAATGCGGAAAGGCCTGGTCTGGTGTTTCGATTCCCACGGCCAGCTCAGGATTGAGCTGGTAGTGACCAAACAAGGAAAACCCCAGGCCAAAAGTTAACAGCAAAACCGGAATCGCAAGCACCGGTTTCAGCCAGACCGCCTTTTGCGCTTTGCGCAGCGTACTTGTCGACAAGTAACGCTGCATACTCACCTGGTCGGTCAGGTTGGCAATACCATTAATGACCCCGGCCAGGACGCACATCCAGATTGTGATCCGGGCGGTGGGATCAAGGCTGAAGTTCAACATGTTCAACTTGCCGGCAGCCACAACTTCAGTGACCAGTGGGGCAGCGCCATCTTTCCACACGATGATTGCGATGGACCACACCAGGCCGGTCGTAAACAGGAAGAATTGGATCACATCGGTCCAAATGATGGCCTTCATGCCGCCAACCAAGGTGTAGGCCGTGGCGATGATGGTGGTGCCCAGGATCGAGACCACCGGATCCATTCCGGTGAGCTTTTCCATGGCAACCGAAATGGCCGTCACGATTGTGGCCATCCAGGCCAGTCGTGCTGCGATAAAAATCAAACTGGCCAGTACCCGTACCGCGTAGTTGAAGCGCATCTCCAGGTATTCGTAGATCGATGTCAACTGGAGGCGGTAGAAGAAATTTAAAAACAGGGCGATCACGATTGGGATCGACAGGTAACCACAAATCCCGAAAAGCAAGTAGCTTGCGTCGTACGCGTAGGCCTCGCCCGGATTCCCCAAATAACTGATGGCCGACAACAGGCTGGCCAACTGCGAAATTCCAACCACGATCCAGCCCATCGACCGACCTGCCAGCAGGTAATCGGACGTTGTATGCTGTTGTCGGGAAAACCACAGTCCCAACCCGACCACGATCAGGCCATACAAAGCAATGGTAAGGTAGTCGAGGGGGGCGAGCTGGATGCGGCAGAGAAGGGCCATTGCAGTCAGTACCAGGGTCTTTTTTGACCGGGGTGGATTTGTAACAGGATACCGCAAATGGTACCGCCACCCCATGGGGAATCCAACAGGAGGCCCGACAACCAATGGCCAGGCAGGTTCGACCTGGCGCCGAGTGCCACGGGTGCCCGCATCATGAGAAAATCACGGGCGCCGTCAAGGGCGACCTTGCTGTTCCGTTTTGTTCCGAGTCGGGCGGTGCCTGCCGATGACATAAAGCGGTAGGGCAGCGAGCAACGGTAGGATCCAGACCAGGGTCATGGTTCCCGCATAAGCTACGGCGGACCACAACATGTAGATGCACATTCCGCAAAACAGAAGTGGCGGAATCGGAAACGCCGGGACCTTGTAAACGCGTGGAATATCCCGGTCTTTCTTGCGCAACACGAACAGCGAAATGCCCGTCAACAAGAAAAAGAACCAGAACACCGGTGCAATGCCGGCGATGAGCCTTTCAAATCCCCCGGAAAAATTTTCCCAACTGGGTGGTGCCACAGCGACTGTGCGAAAACATCCATCGATTGCACTTCGTCCTGTCTCCGTGCCGACTGCAAACAAGAGCAGCAAAGCCATGGCCGCCTGAATCAGGCACGACCAAACGGGTGCCCCTAATCGCTCATTCCAACGGCCCAGTAAAGAGAACATCTGGTGTTCGGCGCCAACGGCGGCATAGAGGCGAGAACCGGTCAGGATCATGCCATTGATGGCCCCGAGAGCCGAGATCATGACCAGCAGGCTGACAAACTGCGAGGCTCCTTTCCCCATGCTCAGCTTGAGCACGTCGGCTGCCGGAGTCGTGGAGTTTCTCAGGCCCTCAAAACCGAGCGATTTCAGATAAGCAACGTTGATGAGCAGGTACAGTAGAAAGATGACACCGATACCAAGCAAAAGTGCGCGGGGAATGTTGCGACGTGTGTCGTGAATCTCAGCGGTGACGAAAGCTGCATCGTTCCAGCCACCATAGGTGTAAAGCACAAATACCATCGCCAGGCCAAAACCAGGGCCGCTCATTGGTTGTCGGACTTCCAACGGACCGGGTGCGCCACCCCAAAAAATTCCGGAAATAACCACGCCAGACAGGCCGAGGACTTTGGCAACGGTGAGGATATTTTGGGCAGTACGTCCGGCGACCATTCCGGAGCAATTCAGCAGGGTCAACACCACCACCGCGGCAGCCGCAAATCCAACCGCATTCTCGGCACTTGCCGAAAAAAATTCGACGGCGTAGTCAGCAAAGACGTATGCCATTACGCAGAGGCTACCGGTAAGCACTGCCACGATCTGTGCCCAGGCGAAGAAGAATCCGACAGCCGGTCCGTAGGCTCGCGAAAGGTAGATATAGTCGCCGCCTGCTCTTGGATAGGTAGCAGCGAGTTCCGCGTAGCAAAACGCTCCGACGAGCGCCAACATCCCACCAAGCACCCACGCCAACAAACCGTGCCACGGAGTTGCGACATTGGCGAAGATCAGCGGGGGTGCCTTAAAAATCGAGACCCCTATCACAATGCCGACGATGATGCTCACCGTGTCCCACAATCCAAGCCGCGGTTTGACAGGACCGGTGTTTTTCTCCCCGGATGGCATCTTCTTTCTCCGAATTCAATGGGTAGAATAGAACTGCCCTGGGACGAAAGGCCATGCCATGCATTTTACACCGCACCAAGAGAGGACGCAGCGCCAACTGCCGCGCCAAAACCTGTTCTTTGGGTTCGCCATAACGCTTTTGACCTTGGCCGTAATCAGCTGGCTATGTTACGAATTGATATTGGTACCGGCAAGCACCCGCGAGTCTCCTTCGGCGCGTGTCAAACTTCATGACTCCCCGGCTCTAAACTTTGTCGTCGAAACCGGGCCACAAGAAATACGATATCAGCAATTGCGTGCAGCCATGGTAGCAGAGCAGCTCAAATCCCGCGGCGTAAACGACCAAAAAGTGCTCGATGCGATGGGCCGAGTGCCGCGTGAATTGTTTGTGCCCGAAAGGCTGCGTGAAAGCGCTTACGCCGATCGTCCCCTGCCGATTGGACATGGCCAAACCATTTCGCAGCCTCTGATCGTGGCCGTGATGACCCAGTTCTCACGACCGACTCCGGTAGCGAAATCGCTTGATGTTGGCACAGGATCTGGATATCAAGCGGCCATACTTGCTGAACTGGTTGACCAGGTCTACAGCATCGAGATCCTCAAGCCACTCGCCGACGAGGCCCGCGAACGCCTTCAAACGCTTGGCTACAAGAACGTAGAGGTTCGCCACGGTGACGGCTATCGAGGCTGGCCAGAGCAAGCGCCGTTCGACTTGATTATTGTGGCAGCGGCCCCAGATCACGTGCCGGAACCTCTTGTCGAGCAACTCAAACCGGGAGGGCAATTGGTACTTCCGGTCGGCGGTCGGTTCTTCCAGCGACTCGTCGTTATTGAGAAGCAACTTGATGGCACGACAGTTCGCCGCAACGTCGAACCCGTTGCCTTCGTGCCCATGACCGGCGAAGCCGAATCTAAATCGGACCGCTGAACAGCGACACCTCAACATGGCAACCGGTTGACCCGACTGCCGGTCAATGATTCTCCCCCAGTGGTCCAGGGGTAAAACATCCAGCGTTATCCAGCCACCTCATTCACCGAAACGGGGCACGGCTGCTACTTGACTGGGAGTTAACGTTTCATGTTTGCCCGCTTGTGGCAGCGATGGAAAAGTGAATCAGGACCAGTCGAGAGTTTTCCAATCATCACTGCGGCTTGCGATGACTCGAATCATTTGTTGCCGCCCACAACCAGACGTATTTGACGGCTAGCCGATCACATCAGACACTTTTTCAACGCGGCCAGCTCCACCCCGCCAGGAGTCTTGGCAGTTGCCTGAACACTTCCCCAGGACGATACCGCAATCGAAACCGCGACGCTTAGAATTGCGACAGTCTTCATCTCGTCACTCTCGTGGTTCGATGGCTAAGGAAAGGTGATTATACGGGGTTTTCGCATGTCCGAACAAGAAACCGCGTGTTTCGAAACCGGAAGGTAATCAACCGTGCCGTTCTTCACAGTTCCTGAAAAGCATTCGATCTACGTGAGGTTCTTTCAGCAGGTCGATTATTCATTCAGAGATGTAGGCTATGTTCAAGTTGTCCGGATTGGGATCATGGGTATTCCGCAAGTCAGAATCGAATGGCGCATCAGCGATGGTTGTGTCAGGGTCCAGGTTTTCATCGCTTGTGCGCCAGTGCACTAACCCTATATCCCTGGGGAAATTAGCAAACTCGCCGGCTAACTTCTTAATTCTGTGACCCGTCCCGAATGCGGTGAGTATCGAACCGTCAGGAAGCACAACCGAAGAAGTGCTTTGCGGGGCCGGAAACGTATACCAACCACGGAGTTCCTTCGTACTTATCTTTCCTTTCCACACCGCCAGAATATATTTGTGGTCCAGGTCCCATGTCCTGCCGTTGTCATGGCTTACAATTGCTTCGATCCCAAACTGCGGAAATCCATCCAAGGAGTCAACATAGCCCACGCGAACTACATAACTCATCACCATATCTCCGTTCGGCAACACGATTATGCTAGAGTGATGCCGGCCCCAGCCGTAAATCATGTTGTCTGTATACTTGGACCATGTGTGACCGTCATCTTTCGAGATAGAAATTCCGAATCCACAGTGATGGTCTATGTCGGGTAACTCCACTCCTTCATAGAATCTTGTGAGGGGATCAGGACGACAGGCTACGACCAGGTCAGCGTTCTTAGCCCGGATGATGACCGTTTCACATGCGCCGCGCCATTCCGGTATGAAACGCCCCTCGCTCCATGTATGGCCCTGGTCCATGCTGGTCCGCAATAACGCCTGGGTTCCGTGTGTAAACCATAAAAACGGCGGATACTTTCCCTGCCCGTTACCGCCGGTCCCCCATAATCGTGTGGCTTTGCCAGTTGCCGGATCTTTGTCTGCCAGATAGGAGTCCCAGTTGACCCACAGCCCTCCGCCCGGGGCTGGCGGTTTTTCCACAGGCTTACTCCAGGTTTTCCCGTAATCGTCGCTGAAAGTGTTCTTGTAATTTCCTGCGGGCGCCATGCTATGGTGAATATCAAAGAGAAGCTTGCCGTCACCCAGATAAGTCAGACCATAACCTTGTCGGACGGACTCAATTTTTTATCAGCACATGGGTAGATCATATTGCCCCAGGTCGCTCCCCGGTCATCGCTGGAGATAATCGCCGCATAGAGCGCACCGCCTGGGTGGCCAATTGACACCAGCAGAAGGAGGCGATTCTTCTCTGACATATATACAAGGTAGGGACCTCTTACTGACGACCCATACATGCTCTTAACGGCCGTCTCCGGGTTCCATGTTTCATTGACGATCTGAAGTTTCGCTGGGAGCTTGATCCTCCCGGACTTGCCGTTTACCAGCTGGATGTCGTGGGGTTTCCATTGCGTCGGGGTGGCTGGATTGTTTGAGGAAGGATCAGATGTTTTGTCGACCTGGGGTTTAGTTCCAGCGGTCGACTTGGCTGCGGGTGTGGCTACCAGATCGTTTTCCACGGTTGACTGAGGCGGCGAGGCGCCGTCACCACGCCCGACGATCCCGATGAGCAGTAAACCGGTGAGAAATCGCTTTAAGGCATCCCTCCCTCGACGGTGCTGGAACTCTTGGCGATGGTTCGTGTGGGCTTCCCCCCTTTAACTGATCCAGGTCTATGAGAGAATCGCATCCGGGCGTAGCCCGGAAAGGATTTCCTCAGATGAAGAAGAACCGACACACGACCAAGCAGATTATTGAGAAGCTTCG
>Ga0310121_10000416_pt1 | contig 46839 bp, 44 predicted proteins | sample CB27_Tmax_986_MG_FD_203504 | JGI IMG/M metagenome (GOLD analysis project Ga0310121, IMG submission 203504) | Marine microbial communities from Western Arctic Ocean, Canada - CB27_Tmax_986 | ecosystem: Environmental > Aquatic > Marine > Oceanic | place: Canada: Western Arctic Ocean | collected... | reverse complement strand
CCTCACTCTCCGCCTAAGTCCGAACGGATCCGCAGTGGGGTACCCAGCCAACGTGGCGAACCGCTCTGTTCGCGCGCTAACCGACAGCTGACAGGCGCAGAACCATCTGGCCCATCACGATCAGCAGCAGGAGTGCGGCAAGCGGGCTGAGATCGATCATCCCCGAACTCGGCAGAACCCGGCGAATCGGCTCGATGATCGGCTCCGTGATGCGGAAGAGAACCTGATAAACGGTGCTCGTCTGATCGATCGGGAGCCAGCTGATCAATGCGCGTGCGATTACAGACCAGGTGAGGATCTGGATAAATGTGAAGGTGAACTGGGCGACGTAGGGGTTAATGGCCGCCTGCCTTGCGGGGATAGCCTTCCTCTCAGGATACATCAGCAGGCGCCGCGCCCCCGGTCGATGCTTACGGTTTGCTAACGAAAGTCCTCCCCTCGTACCGAGGCTGTCGCCGGCAGATACTGGGCAGATGGAAGGCCCGGCAGAGCTCCGCACCGAACGGCTCCTCCTACGCCCCTTCCGAAGCGAGGACGTGGGCGGCGTGCTCGCATATGCAAGCGATCCGGAGTGGAACCGCTATCTCGGCCTGCCGCAGCCCTACACCCGGCGGAGCGCCGAGGAGTTCGTAGCGGCCTCGATCCTCGCCGACCATGAGACGCGCCCCAGCTGGGCGATCGTCCACGAAGGGCGCGTCTCGGGAGGTATTGGGCTGACCTCGAGCAGCGCCGGCACGGCCGAGCTCGGCTACTCGCTCGCCCGGCCTCTGTGGGGTCGTGGCCTGACGACGGAGGCTGCCGGCGCCGTCCTCGCGCACGGGTTCGAGTCCTACGGCCTGGCGCGCATCTACGCCTTCGCGGATATCCGCAACGAGGGCTCCTGGCGGGTTATGGAGAAGGTGGGGATGCGGCGGGAGGGCGTGCTGCGCAGCAACCGGCTCGTCGCTGGGGAGCGAATCGACGATGTCCTCTATGCAGTGCTCAGCGAGGATCCCAGACCGTAGAGCCCGTCCCCAGGGCTGGCGCAAGGGACTGGTGTCGGCGCATATCACTCGTCAGGCACCATTGACCGGCGCAATCGGGATAGCCCGGCGCAATCAAAACAAAACCATGGGTTCGCGGCTCGTGAATTCGTAAAGCCGCGCAGGGCGGTGCGCACCCTCCTTCCGCGTTTCGGTGGTCGCGCGGACGATACCGAGGCCTACGACGCGCTTGCGGAAGTTCCGTTTGTCGATCGTCTCCTCGAGGATCGCCTCATAGACCCCTTGGAGCTCGCGCAAGGTGAAGCGCACCGGCACAAGGCTGTAGGCGACATTCGTGTAGTCGAGCTTGCTGCGCAGCCGCTCCTGGGCGTAGTCGAGCACGCGCTCGTTTGCGAATGCCAGCCTGCCGAGCTCGCGCAGCGCCCGCCACGCCGGTCGCCACTCCAGCTCGCGCCTGAGGCGAGCCTGCGCTGCGGGGAGCAAGGCGAAATACGCGACGACGATTTCGGCGTTGCCATCACCGGCGGCGTCGAAGGTGTACAGCTGTTCGAGGAACACATCCGAGAGGCCGGTCTCATCCTTCAGCTTGCGGCCGGCGGCGCCTTCGAGCGTCTCCCCCGGCTGCAGCAGTCCGCCTGGGAGCGCCCACTCGCCCCCGTACGGCTCGGCCGCGCGCTCGATGAGGAGGACCGAGAGGCGTTGGTCGAGCACGGTGAAGATGGCGACGACGACGGCGGTGGCCATGGCTGCAGTGTATTGGCTCGAACTCCTTGGAGGTGTGCGCCAGCCTCCGGGTACGCATGAGACAGGGAAGGCGCTGCGGGGAGACTGGGGCGCGCGGCCGTGCGCCCCTACAATGTTGGCGGAGGGGTCGCATAGAGGCCTAGTGCGGGCGCCTGCTAAGCGCTTACCGGCGGTGACGTCGGTCGAGGGTTCGAATCCCTCCCCCTCCGCCACTGGGGCCCGAACCGAGATTGATGACGATGCGTTACTTCCTGTGGACGGTCGGCTGCCAGATGAATACGGCGGACAGCGAGAAGCTGGCTGCTGGATTCGATCGGCTTGGCTTCGAGGCGGTCGCCGAAGCCAGCGACGCCGATCTCGTCGTCGTGAACACGTGCAGCGTGCGTCAGCATGCCGAGGATCGCGCGTACTCCCAACTGGGGCGGGTGCGGTTGGTGAAGGAAGAGCGCCCCGATCTCAAGGTCGCCGTGATGGGCTGCATGGTCGGTCCCAAGACCGGGGACCTCGAACGCCGCTTCCCGTTCGTCGATGTGTTCGCGCGACCGCAGCAGTTCGCGCCCATCATGGCGCTCGTCGAGGAGCCTGCCGAGGACCTCGGCGGCGAATTCTGGCCCTCCACCTTCGCCATTCCCGAGGGACCGACCGCGTTCGTGCCCGTGGTCCACGGCTGCGACAAGTTCTGCACCTACTGCATCGTCCCCTACCGCCGGGGGCGCGAGCGCAGCCGTACCGTCGACGAGATCGTGCGGGAGGCTGCGTATCTCACGGCCAACGACGTGCGCGAGGTCACCCTGCTCGGCCAGACCGTGGAGGCGTACGGACACGACCTCGCAGACGCGCCTGACCTCGGCGACCTCATGCGCGAGCTTGCGGCACTCGAACGGCTGGAGCGGATCCGCTTCCTCACCTCCTACCCGAAGGACATGACGCCGCGCATCCTCGAGGCCGTCGCCGAGCTGCCGAAGGTCATGGAGTGCTTCTCGCTGCCCGTGCAGTCGGGCAGCGACGCGGTCCTCGAGTCGATGCGGCGTGGCTACACGCTGGCCGAGTACCTGGCGAAGGTCGCGGAGGTGCGGGCACTCATGCCTGAGGCCGGCATCACGACCGACATCATCGTCGGCTATCCGGGCGAGACCGCTGCGGACTTCGCGGACACGCTAGCGGTCCTCGAAGCCTTGCGCTTCGACAAGGTTCACGTGGCGGCGTACTCGACCCGTCCAGGGACCATCGCGCACCGGACGATGGACGACGACGTGCCGGCCGAGATCAAGTCGGAGCGATTGCAGCGTCTCCAGGCGGTTCAGGACCGGATTTCGCAAGAGATCAACGCCACCTATCTGGGCAGCGAGCAGACGATCCTTGTCGAGGGCGTGCGCAAGGGGCAGCCTTTTGGCCGCACCCGTACGGGGAAGCTGGTGCACCTGGACGAGCCCGCCCGCGTCGGGGCGCTCGTCGATGTTCGCATCGAGCACGCCGGCCCGTTCGCCTTGCGTGGCGCGGTCGTGGACGCGGTGGGCGTCGTCTAGCGCCTTCCACCCCAGAGGCGGCGATCGAGATGCGCCTGCAGACCGCTCGGTGTGCGAGAACGGCATCCAGTACTTGAGGAAGGGACGCCTCGAGCCGGTAATGACGCGACTCCGCGAGCTTGCAGAACTCGGGTCGCTGGCCCCTCACCTCGCAACGTCGTCGGGGCCGTGCCGCTCCTAGGCTGCGTCCGATGAGCGCAACCTCAGCTCTTCCTGCAGCCATCACCGCCGCGCTCCTCGTGGCAACGCTGCCCCTTGCGGTTCGCGCTCCGGGAACGGTCCTGCCCTTCGCCGCCGTTGCCGCGATCTTCTGGGCTGCAGTCGCGTTTCGAGGGCGCGGCCTGGCGGCCTTCGCCGCGGCGGCGCTTGCGACCGCCGATGTCGCGGCGCTGATCTTCGTTCTGGTCGATGGGTCCGGGTAGCCTTCCTAGGACTTCTCGAATTCGAGCCACAGCTCCTTGAAGCCGCGGATGACGTGATTGGGGCCGTGCGTGAAATCGTTCTTGGCGGGGCTGTAGCGGATGTTCGTGAGGCGCGTCAGCAGCCGTTCGAAGGCGATGCGACCTTCCATGCGCGCGAGCGGCGCGCCGATGCAGTAGTGCACACCTGCCCCGAAGCCGACGTGCCGCTTCGCCTCGTCGCGGTGGATGTCGAAGGCATCTGGCTCCGGCCACTCCGTGGGGTCGCGGTTGGCCGCAGCGTAGAAGATCGAGATCCGTGACCCCGCCGGGATCGGCACCCCGCCGATCTCCGTATCGACGACTGCTCGCCGGCCGAGCTGCTGGACGGGCGACTCGATCCGCAAGGTCTCCTCGACGAAATTGGGGATGAGGGAATGGTCGGCGCGGACCTCGGCCAACAGCTGCGGATGTTCGAGCAACAGCCACATGCCGCTGTCGATCATGTTGAGGGTCGTCTCCGTGCCGCCCATGAGCAGCGTCACGAGCATCCCCTGCAGCTCCTGCTCGTGGAGCGTGCGGCCGTCGAAGCCCGCCAGGGGTTCGGTCACGAGGTGCGTGAGCAGGTCGCCACGACCGTTGCGGCGGCGCTCCTCAGCGAGGCCCAGGAGGTAGCGGCGGAAGTCGGCACCGCTGGCCCTCAGCTCCGTTAGCCGCTCGGGCTCAACGAGCCCGAAGCCGGCGCCCATGGCCTCGATCGTGTCGTCCACCCAGCTCGTGACCTGAGGGATGTCCTCGTCGGCGATTCCCATCAGCTCCACGAAAACGAGCACGGTCAGCGGCGTTGAGAACTGCCTGGCCAGCTCCACCTCGCCGTCGTCGATGAAACGGTCGATGAGGCCGTCGATGATCGCGTAGGCCGTCGGCTCGAACGACCGCAGGCCGCGCATCGAGAGCCAGGGTCCGGCCAGCCGGCGGTAGTGTGTGTGCTCCGGCGGATCACTGCCGGGAAGGGAGCCGGTCTGGCGCGCCCGAGCGACCTCCTCCTCGCTCCGGCCGTGCGGATCGAGTCCGCCCAGGTTCGAGAACAGCTCTGAGTGTTTGAGCACGAACTGGAGGTCGTCCCAACGGCTGACGACATATGTATCGGCCGACTCCAGGTGGTAAACGCCCTGCTCCCGCATGCGCTCGTGCATGGGGTATGGGCACTCGATGACATCGGCCTGATAGGGGTTGAGTGCGCTTGTCTGGGTCACGGCCGCTCCTCGCGTCATTACAGCCTCGTACCGTCCCCAGATTGCGTTCAGACGCCGCGCTCGTCGTCCCTAGACGAAGATCACGACGGCGAGGACCCACACCGTCCCTGCCAGCGCCGCCCCATAGGATGCCACGGCGATCGGTGTCGCCAGACGGTGCAGGCCCACATGGACGAGGGTGAAACGGATGCGGTGCGCGGCGTGCCAGAACGCCAGTGAGGCGACGATCACCACGATGATGCGGATGAACACGTTCTCGAACACGTCCACGACGCGTTCGAGCGAGACCTCCCCGGCGGGGAGGACGAAGCCGAGCAGCACGATCAGCACCGGCAGCAGCAGCGCCGAGATCATCCCGCCGGCGCTGAAGAGCAGCCAGAAGGGTGGGTCGTTCGACCGTTTGAACTCGCGCGTTCGACTGCTCACGCGGCCCCCCCGCTTCCCCTGATCGTGCTCATAGCAGGAAGAGGAGCGCTACCAGCGCGGACACCACGAGCCACGCGACGTAGATCGGCGTGACCATCATGACGGCCGAGAGTTTCTTCTCCCCGATCCGCACAACCATGGCCTTTGGGGTGAGGTTGAAGAACGTGATGGTATGGAGCAGCGCGAAGACGAGCACCACCGCATGCACGACAAACATCACGGGCGAGTCGAGGAAGTTGACGTAATCCGCGAGGTGGGAGGGGCCGCGGTAGACCTGCATCGCGAGCACCACCAGCAATACCCCATAGCCGGCGATAAACACGCTCGAGATCTCGCGCAACATGAAGAACCTGTAGGGCCAGCGCTTCAGCCACCACGTCGACGAGGGCCGCTCGTAATACGGCTTGCGAACCGTCACTTCTTCCTCCTGCTGGGTACCCCCGGCAGGTTCTCGAACCACTCGACCGCGCTGACCAGCTTCAGCTGCTGGATCGCCCCCGCCGGATCGACGTGCTTTGGGCACACCTCGCTGCACTCGTTCACGAACGTGCAGTCCCAGACGCCATTCTGCGAGCCGATCACCATCGCGCGCAGGTCGTTCCCCTCGTCTCGCGAATCGAGGTTGTAGCGTTGCGCGAGCGCCAGTGCCGCTGGCCCGATGAACTCGGGCTCCTGGCCGTACACCGGGCAGGCGGAGTAGCAGAGCATGCAGTTGATGCACATGCTGTACTGCTTGAAGGTCGCCAGCTCCGCAGGCGTCTGCTTGTACTCGCCGTCCTCAGGCGGTGGCTCCGGCTCGTCCCGCACAATCCAGGGAGTGACGGACTCGAGCTTGTCTATGAAGTCGTCGAGCACCGTTACCAGGTCGCGCTCGATCGGGAAGTGCTGGAGCGCCTCCACCCGAATCGGCCCCGGCGCGAGGTCGCGAAGGAAGGCTGAGCAGGTGAGCTTGGGGACGCCGTTCACCATCATCCCGCAGCTGCCGCAGACGCCCATCCTGCAGGACCAGCGGTAGCTGAGCGTGCCGTCTACCTCGTCCTTGATGTAGTTCAGCGCGTCGAGCACGACCCAGTCGTCGCGCAAGGGCACCTCATAGAGCTGCATGGTTGGCCGTTCGTCCACGCCCGGCCTGTAGCGCGCCACCTCGAGGGTGATCGTCGTGTTCTCGCTCATTGAGCCTCCCGCGATCCGGTTGCTGCCGTCCGACCCTGCATCTCTGCCCGCATCATGTCCCCGGCCCGTAGGTCCGCTCGGCGGGCGGCCAGTTGGTGATGACGACGTCCCGCTGCTCGATGCGAGGGCGATCGTCTGTGCGATACGACAGCGAGTGCTTCAGGTACTGCTCGTCATCCCGATCCGGATGGTCGGAGCGCTGGTGCGCCCCGCGCGACTCGCGGCGAGCGAGCGCTGCTCCCGCCACCGCCTCCGCTGCGTCGAGCATGAACTCGAGCTCGAGCGCGGCCGTCAGCTCCGTGTTGAAACTCAGGCTGTGATCGTCCAGGCCCACGTTCTTCGCGCGCTCTTTGAGCTCAGCCACCTTATCCACCGATGCCTGCAGCGATTCCTCCGTGCGGAAGACCCCCGCCCCGGCCTCGAGCGTCTCGTTCAGCTCGCGCCGGATCGTTGCAATCCGCTCCGTCCCGTCGAGCTTGTTGATGAAGTTGGTGGCGATGCGCTCCTGCTCCGCCTGCGCCTGGCGCTCCAAGGCGGCCGTGTCGATCTCCGGGTGCTCCTCGGCCCAGCGGGTCGCGCTTTCGCCCGCTCGGCGGCCAAAGACGAGCAGCTCCGTCAGCGAGTTCGAGCCCAGCCGGTTCGCCCCGTTGATACTGACGCAGGCGCACTCGCCCGCGGCGTAGAGCCCCGGCAGCTCCGTTGCCGCTTCGATGTCGGTATCGATGCCACCCATCATGTAATGCACCACCGGCCGCACCGGGATCGGCTCGTGCACCGGATCGATGCCCACGTAGTTCAGCGCCAGCTCCCGGACGAACGGGATCTTTGCCTCGATCTGCGCCTCGCCCAGATGCCGCACGTCGAGGTGCACGTAGGTGCCATGCTCTCCCTCGAACACGTGCCCCTTTTCCTCTTCGCGCATGAAGCATTGCGAAAGCTTGTCGCGTGGCCCGAGCTCCATCGTCCGCAGCTGGGGATGGCGCGGATCGTCGACGTCGATCGGGTCGCCCAGATCATAGTGCCGCAGATAGCGGTCGCCCTCGCTGTTGACCAGGATGCCCCCCTCCGCGCGCGCCGCCTCGGTGATGAGGATGCCCGTCCCCGGCAGCCCCGTCGGGTGATACTGCACGAACTCCATGTCCTTGAGGGGCACGCCCGCGCGGTAGGCCATGGCCATTCCGTCGCCGGTCTTGATCGCCGCGTTCGTCGTGAAGGGGAAGATGCGCCCCGCCCCGCCGGTGGTGACGATGACGGCCTTCGCCAGGATCGCCCGCACCTGTCCCGTGCGCAGTTCGATCGCCGTGACGCCTTGGCAGCGGCCGTTCTCCACGAGCAGGCTCGTCCCGAACCACTCGTCGTAGCGCGTGACCTGCGCTAGCTTCAGCGATGTCTGGAAGAGCGTGTGGAGCATGTGGAAGCCGGTCTTATCGGCTGCGTACCAGGTGCGTTCGATCTTCATTCCGCCGAAGGGGCGCACCGCGACGCTGCCATCCGGCTCCCGGTTCCAGGGGCAACCCCAGTGCTCGAGCCGGATCATTTCGTTCGGCGCCTCGCGCACGAACGTCTCCACCGCGTCCTGATCGGCCATCCAATCCGAGCCCGTGATCGTGTCGTGGATGTGGTCCTCGAACGAGTCGTTGTCTTTGATGACTGCCGCCGCCCCTCCCTCAGCAGAGACCGTGTGGCTCCGCATCGGGTAGACCTTCGACACCATCGCAATGTCGAGGTCGGGCCGCGCTTCGGCCATCGCGATAACGGCCCGCAGTCCCGCGCCCCCGCCGCCCACCACCACCACGTCATGGGAAATCGTCTCGACCACGACCACGACCTCCTCGCGCTCCGTGCGGCCCAGCGCAGGGCCCCTCTGGCGAGCCACAGCATCTGGGAATCCGGCGCGGGCAAGCTTGGCACACGGGCTGCGAACCCGCTAGCCGTTTCAATATAGAAGCTGCCAATAGCGTTCAACGAGCCCTCTCTGGGGCCCGCCGAGATCCCGCGTGCCTCCCATGTCGCCGCGCATGGAGGGACGCCAGCCTCGGCTCCTGCACCATCAATGAAGTGCTGCGCGCCGGTCTCTCCTGGGCACATCCACGCCCCGGAGAGCGAAACTGTTCCGCCGAAGGAGCGCGTCGGCGCCCGGTACTTCGAACCCGTGCGTTGGATCGGCTGATCTCCGGTCGCCGCTCAGTGCAGCGCCACCCGGCCCATCGCGATCGGGCGAGGGGGGCTCCTCAGGCGGAGGTGCGCGCCGATCGCCGCGCCCACCACTGCTGCGCGAGTAACAGCCCGCCGACGAGAAGCGGTGCCGCTAGAGCGACCGGCAACACGCCCTCGGGGTTGAGGCTGCGCTGCTCGTCGACCGTGATGAGCATTGCGCCGGACGCAGTGATGTTCTCTGAGCCCGCGGCCAGGGCGACCGCGTAGACGGTGAAGTTCCCGCCCGAAATCGGCTGGATCTCCCAGCGCACTGTCACATTCGCCCCGGGCTCGATTGGTCCGGCGAACCTCGTGAGCGTCGAGGTCCAATCCTCTGGGTCCACCGAAGACCGCGAGCCGGGATCGGTGACGTCGATGTGAATGGCAAGTTCGTCGGTCGGCGCGTCGCTCGTGTTGGTTACGGTCACCTTGAGATCGATCGTCTCACCCAGTCGAATCGTGGCTTGCGCGGGACTGAGGACGAGCTCCACGCTCTCCGGTCCAGTCGCTCCCGCCGCCGGGGCGGCCGCGAGCGCGAGCGTAAGCATGGCCGCCAGGACGATCGGGATGCGCATCAGCGGGCCCCGCCGAGCTCGAGCCGGCGTGAGAGCGCGATCGCCACCAAGGTGAGGATGACCGCGCCCACGCTGGGGGAGATGAGGAGTTGCCATTGGGAGCCCCAGCTCTTTTGGTCGACGAGAACCGCGTTCGCCAGACTGAGCCCTGCGCTCACGGGGTTCGCCTTGATCAGAATCGAGCCCAGCACACCGCTGGCCGTGACCGCGGGAAGCTGGCTCGGCGCCGCGAGCAGCAGCAGGACCGCAAAGCTCGTCGCGAGGCTTACGCGATTCGAGAACGAGATTGCGCTGATCGCCAGGCCCAAGGCCGTCAGGGCCGCGGCCACGAGCGAACCGGCGATGACGGTCACGAGGAGTGCGTCCGCCATCACACCTGGCCCGCGTGCCAGCACGAGCACGTACGGCACCGAGACCACCACCACGGCGACCCAGATCGTCGATGCGGCGAGGAGCTTGCCGATGACGATGTCCCGGCGGCTCACGGGCGTCACGAGCAGGGCTTCGAGCGTGCCCCGCTCGCGCTCACCGGAAATCACGTCCGCGCTCACGACCATCGCGGCGAGGGTCCCAAAGGCGATCGTGACCCTCACGATGATCCCCACGGATTCGCGGGCGTCGAGCAGGTTCAGGCTGGCCTCGCTCGCGGCGATATACGACATCACGCTCATCAGGAGCGTGTAACCGAACAGCACCGCGAGACCCTTCGCGCTAAACCAGAGCTCGCGTAGCTCCTGGCTCGCGATCGCCCTCCACAGCCCGTGCAGAGAGCCGTCTGATCCGGAGTTCGGGAGCGTCGTCACGAGCTCTTCTTCGGCGATCCGGTCAGTGCGAAGAACGCGTCGCTCAGGCGCGCGCCCTGTACGTCGACCGACCGAATGCCGATGTTCGCGTCCAGGAGTGGTCGCAGAATTTCGTTCGTGTCGAGACCTGATGCCGTCTCGACCTCGATCTCTCCGACGCACCCGGCGTCAATATCGAGGTGTGTGACCTCTGGACAGGCCTGCAGCTTCACCACCGCTTCTGCGACCGCCCCCTGCTCGACGCGCAGCCGCGTCGTTGCACCCATACCGGCCGACTCCACCACCTCGTCGACGGTACCGTCAGCGACGATCCCACCGCCGTCCATAATCGCAATGCGGTCGCACACTCGCTCCACCTCGTCGAGCAGGTGGCTGCAGAGGACAACGCTCATGCCCTCCTCGCTCGCGGCGCGGCCGAGGAATGTCAGCGTCTCCTGTTGGCCCGCCGGGTCGAGGCCCAGCGTGGGTTCGTCGAGGAAGAGAACAGTCGGCCGGTTGATCAGCGCGCGACAGATGCCCAGCCGCTGGCGCATCCCTCGGCTGAAAGTCCCGATGCGCTCGTTGCCGTTTGGCCCAAGGCCGAGCTGGTCGAGGAGCGCCTCTCCGCGGCTGCTCGCCTCCGGCGCGGGCAGGCCGAACAGCTGCCCATAGAAGCGGAGGTAGCTGAGCGCCGTCGAGGACGATGGGTAGCCGTTGCTCTCTGGGAGCACACCGATGTAGCGGCGCACCCGCTCGGGCCGGCTGAGGGGCTCGCCAGCGACCGTCGCATCCCCGCCCGACGGATCGATCACCGTTGTCAGCGCCCGGATGACCGAGGTCTTGCCTGCGGCGTTCGGCCCGAGCAGGCCGAAGATCTCGCCGGTACCCACCGAGAAGGAAACGCCGTCGACCGCGCGCACTCGTCCGTAGTTCACCGACAGGTCCCGACACTCCACCGTCAGCGCCGCTGTCATCGCCCTCGCTCCGGTGGCGATAGCGCTCCTGCTGGGGGTGCCACTTTGTGGGGCGCGGGGTCCGTACTGCGAGCTTGGTTCCCGAACGGTTCCATCTGGACGTTCCTCATCAGCGGTCCGGCCCGCGGGGATCAGCACCGAGCGATCAGGGTGCTGAGCACGGGCACTCTCACAGAGCCAGGCTGAACTGTGGCTGAACGCCCGCTCGAGCCGCGCCACAAGCGGGTCGGAACCGATTTTGCTGCGGTCCGGCCGCGCCGGTAGAGATGTGAGGCCAACCGACGAGACCTTGCTGGCCCCCGCGTCCCCAGGTCGGGAGCCTTTGACGCTCGAAGAACGCAGGGAGAATCAGCACCCTCACGCGGACCGTCCCACTCGCTTCCCTGGCTGCCCTACCGGTTGCGTTTCGCGGCCATGATCCCCGGAAGCGGGGGCGATCGAACCCCAGACCACACACTCAGGACCTGGCGTCGAAGCGCGGCCCCTGGCCGCCCGGGGGGCGCTGATCGCGCTGACCAGGCCCGCGATGAGTCGCTAGGCGCACGCTTCGTGGGGACGCTCCGCAGAGCTGTAGTGGGCAGGTATGCTCTGTCCGGTGGTGGACCAGGGGACCTGCCCGAACGGACACGCCGTCGATCTGGACGGGGGGCCGCTTCTGTGAAGTCTGCGGCCTAGCTGCTACCTGCCCTGCGGGACACGCAGTCACGATTCCGGACGCAGCGTTCTGCGACGAGTGCCGGCTGCCGCTCGGTGCTACGCCTGCAGGCGGGAGCGGCTTCTCGCGGCAGATGGTTCTGCTTGCGGCTCTCGGCCTGGGGGTCATCGGCGCTGCGATCGTTGTCATCCTGCTGCTCGTCTCCGGCGGGGACGATTCCGCAGACCAAGCGGATCCCGACCCGCCGACTGCGGTCGCAAGCCCGACCGCGGCGGTCAGTCCTACCCCCGTCGCCTCCCCGACAGCGGTCGTCAGCCCCACGCCGGTGGCCTCCCCGACCACCGTGGTGGAAGCGACCGTGATCCCGCCGTTGGGCTCGTCTCGCGATGCCGCCGTGCCGCGCGGTCAAGCTGTGGTGACGTCGGATGGTTGGGAGCTGACGATTCTCGAGTTCGTCGCCGACGCGACCGATGTTGTGCTCGCAGAGAATTCCCTGAACGAGCCCCCCGCGGAGGGGCGGCGCTTCGCGCTGGTTCGACTGCGCGCAACCAACGTCTCTGCCGAAGAGGGGGCAGCGTTCAATCCGACGTTTAACGCGCGCCTCTTCGATACGCTCGGCTCCGAGTACACCATGTTCCTCGAGGGCGACAGGTGCGGCGTTGTCCCGGACAGCTTCGACTTCGAAACCGTCCTCGCTCCGGGCGCGAGTCTCGAGGGCGCCGTCTGTTTCGCCGTTCCCGAAGCGGAGCTCGCCCTTCGCTGGCTCGAAGGCGAGCTCTGGTTTGCGCTCACGGCCGGAGATGGGACTGACGTGGAGCCCACGCCCCAATCGATAGCGACTGCAACCGCCACCCCGGAGCCGCCCACGCCGACCGCCACGCCCGAGCCCCCCACGCCGACGACCGCGCCAGGTCAACCAACCGCCACACCCACACCGACCAACACGCCGACCCCAACGAGCACACCGACCCCCACGCCCACAATTACGCCCACGCCGACGACCACACCCACCCCTACCAACACGCCGATACGGCCGGGGCCGCACGCACCCGAGATCCTCGATGTTTCCTTCCCGGCGTCGGTCGGAGTTGGCGATGGGCCCGTCCCGGTCTTCGTCACCTGGCGCGACCTTGATGGAAACGCGCTGCGCATCAACTTCGCCTCGCTCACAGGCGCCGGATTCCCCCTCCGAATCGTTGACATCCTGGAGCCGCCCGGGGTGCAAATGGAATTTCATACCGCCTCGTACTTCACGCTTGACTGCGCGAATTTCGCTAGTCCGTTGGGCGCGCCCGAGCTCGTCAGAGTCTTCATCACGGATGGCGCGCGCATGAGCAACCTGTTCCAGTTCTCCGTCCTTTGCGAGTAGCAGCAGCTCTCTGCGCTATCCGGTCGGACCGGGCCGTTGGCGTGCCCAGGCGAGGCGGCCTGGTTCCCAGCCCCGGATCGGGGAGGCACACCCTACCGAGCGTCCCGTTACCACTGACGGCTCCGGCACCGTGACGACGGCGGCCCCGACCGAAAATCGCGGCGGTCTACCCCTGGATAATCTGGGGGCCCGCCGGAGACTTCGTGCGCTTCGTTCGTGCGGCTAGAATGGCGACGCTGAGGCTGGCGAAGGCTTTGGCTGAAGGAGGGGAGAGGTGGCGGATCCGATAACGGTGAATATGACCGTGAACGGTCGGCCCCGATCGGCCCAGGTGGAGCCGCGGCTGCTGCTCGTTCACTTTCTTCGCGAGACCCTGGCCCTGACCGGCACGCATGTTGGCTGCGACACCAGCCAATGTGGCGCCTGCACCGTGATGCTCGACGGTCGCACGGCTAAGTCGTGCACCGTGTTCGCGGCCCAAGCCGACGGCTCCGAGGTCACGACGATCGAGGGCCTGGCGACTGATGGCGAACTGCACCCGCTCCAGGTCGGGTTCTGGGAGGAACACGGCCTCCAGTGCGGCTACTGCACCCCCGGGATGATCATGGCAGCGGCCGGGCTGCTCGCAGACGAACCAGCCCCGACAGAGCAGGAAATCCGAGAGGGTATCTCCGGCAACCTCTGCCGCTGTACCGGGTACGAGCACATCGTCAACGCGATTCAGCACGCCGCCGAGAGGATGGCCCCGGCATGACGTCGTCAACAAGGCCGCTGCTCCCGAAGTTCGTCGGTGAACGCATCAAGCGCCGGGAGGACCCGCGCCTCATTCAGGGGCTCGGAACCTATGTGGACGACCTGAAGCCGGCCGGGCTGCTCCATGTCGCCTTCAAGCGCAGCGACATCGCTCACGGCGAGATTCGGCGGCTCGACACGGCCGCGGCCGAAGCGATGCCGGGCGTCGAGCGTGTGGTGGCCGGCCCAGAGCTTGCGGAGATCGTCGGCTCCATCCCCGTCGCCACTGCCTACCCCGCTCCGGAGCACTTCCCGCTCGCGGTCCATCGCGTCCGTCACGTTGGTGAGCCCGTCGCGCTGGTCGTGGCGAGCGATCGCTACAGCGCGCGCGACGCCGCCGACGCGATCGTCATCGAGTACGACGAGCTCCCCGCGGTGGTCGATGCTGAGACTGCCGAACAGAACGACACGCTCGTCCACGAGGGTTTCGCGAACAACATCGCCGTCCGTGCCGCCCTCGGCACGGGTGTCGACCCCGAAACCCAACAGCCGGTTGACGATTCCGCGATCGAAAGCGCGTTCGCGTCGGCCGATGTGGTCGTTTCTCAGCGAATGGTCAATCAGCGGCTCGCACCGACGCCGATCGAGCCACGGGGCGTGGTCGCTCACTACGAACCGGGCCGCGAGTACCTCACGATCTGGAGCTCGACCCAGAACCCCCACCTTCTCCGCACGCGGATCGCGCAGGCACTCGATCTGGGCGAACACCAGGTGCGCGCCGTGGCCCCAGAAGTCGGCGGCGGGTTCGGCTGCAAGATCAGCACCTACGGCGAGGAGCACGCCGTCGCCGCCGTATCGAAGCTGCTTGGACAGCCCGTGAAGTGGATCGAAGACCGCTCCGAAGCGTTCGTGGCGACCTCGCACGGCCGGGACATGATCGGAACGGTCGACATCGCGGCCACGCGCGGTGGTGACATAACTGCGTTGCGGCTGCGACTCGTCGCCGATATGGGCGCCTACGAAATGCTAATCAGCGCCCTCCTCCCCACCTTCACCGCGGCCCTCGTGGGCGGCGTCTACAACATCCCGATCGTGCGTTCGGAGATCACCCAGGTCTTCACGAACAAGACTCCGACCGACGCCTATCGCGGCGCCGGCCGCCCGGAAAGCCAGTACTTCCTCGAGCGGGCCGTGGATATGCTCGCGCGCGAGCTGGAGATGGATCCGGCGGAGCTGCGGCGCCGGAACTTCTTCCAGCCGGACGAATTCCCGGTCACCACAGTGGCCGGGGGCGGGCTCATCACCTACGACTCCGGCGACTACGAGCGCACGCTTGAGGTCGCCCTCAAAACCGCCGGCTGGAACGAGCTCATCGCCGAGCGCGACGCCGCTCGCGCCGAGGGCCGCCTCGTGGGCGTGGGGCTCTCGTACTACGTCGAAGTCTGCGGCGCCGGCCCCTCGTTCCTGATCCCCATGGGCGGCTGGGAGCACGCCAGCGTGACCGTGGAGCGGGGCGGCAAGATCACCGCGACTACGGGGAGCTCCCCGCACGGCCAGGGGCACGAAACGACCTTCTCCCAGATGCTCGCCGATCACTTCGGTGTGCCGATGGAGGACATCGCCATCGTCCATGGCGATACCGCCATCGTGAAGCAGGGCATCGGCACCTGGGGCAGCCGTTCACAGGCCGTCGGTGGCACCGTGCTGATGCTCGCGGCCGAGAAGGTCAGCGAGAAGATGCGACGCTTCGCTGCGGCGATGATGGCCCCCGAGGAGGTCGCGCCTGATGGGCTCGTCTTTGCCGGCGGAGAGATCGTCACGAACGATTCGCCCGCGATCGCCCGTGGCTTCGCTGAGGTAGCGGATTTCGCCCATGTCCCCGTGCCCCTCCCCGTGGGCTTGTCGCCCGGACTCTCCGAGGAGGCTTTCTGGGAGCCTGAAGGCGTGACCTACCCGTTCGGCTGCCACATCTCGATGATCGAGATCGATCGCGAGACCGGCGAGCCCCGGCTCCTGAAGATGGTAGCGGTGGACGATTGCGGGAACGTGATCAACCCGCTCATCGTCGACGGCCAGATCCACGGCGGACTCGCGCAAGGCATCGGCCAGGCGATGTTCGAGGAACTCGTGTACGACGACCAGGGCCAGCCCGTGAGCGCGTCCTTCCTGGAGTATGTGATGCCCCGAGCCACCGACCTTCCCCGCTTCGAACTCGAACGCACCGTTACCCCCACGCCCCTCAATCCGATGGGCGCCAAGGGGGTCGGCGAGGCCGGCACCATCGGGTCGACCCCCTGCGTGGTCAACGCCGCCGTGGATGCGCTCGCCCCGCTCGGCGTTCGCCACGTGGATATGCCGCTTAAACCGGAACGCCTGTGGCGCCTCATTGGCAATGGCGGTGGGGCATGATTCCGAACGAGTTCGAATACCGGCGTGCCGCTTCCGTCGAGGAAGCGATCGCCTTCCTGAGCGAAGGAGCTGGTGAGGCGACCCTGCTCGCGGGAGGGCACAGCCTGATCCCGTTGATGAAGCTCCGCCTGAGCGAACCGGGGATCCTCGTGGACATCTCTCGGATCCCCGAGCTCCGCGGCATCGAGCGGCAAGGTGACACGATTACGATCGGCGCTGCCACGACCCACGCCGAGCTCGCACGCTCAGCGCTCCTCCTCGCGGAGGCACCGATCGTTGCTGAAGCCGCTGCCGAGATCGGCGATGCGCAGGTACGAAACCGCGGCACGATCGGAGGTAGCCTCGCCCATTCCGATCCGGCTGCCGATCTCCCCGCGGTCATGGTCGCGCTCGACGCGCAGTTCACGTTGGCTGGCCCGCAGGGTCTCCGCACGGTCGCGGCCGAGGACTTCTTTCTGGAAGTCCTCACGGTCGATCTTGCAGATGGGGAGATTCTCACCGCGGTCGACTTTCAAGCCGCGCGCAGCGCGGCCTACGCGAAGCTGGTCCAACGCGCTTCGCGCTTCGCGCTCGTGGGTGTTGCGGTATCGCTCTCGATCGAGGGAGCGCGCTGTGCTTCGGCCCGTGTTGCGGTCACCGGTGCCTCCAGCCACGCGCAGCGCCTTCGTGCCGTCGAGGCAGCGCTTGTGGGCGCGACCCTCCCCGCGGCGGCTGCCGAGGCGACGGAGACTGCTGGCGACGAGCTGGACTTCGTGAACGTCGACCTCCACGGCTCGGCGGAGTATCGCCGAGCGATGGTGGCCGTCTTCGCCCGCCGCGCAGTCGAAGCCGCCGCTGCGCGCGCCTGAGGGCCCTTCTTCCGGAGTCATGTCGGCGATGCCATCGCGACCGACGCCTACCGGATCCTCGCGCTGATCCTCGCGCTCAGCGCGATGGCCTGGATCACTGCCGTCGGCCAGGCTGCCGCGCCCTCTGCGGTCGATACGATCTTCTGATCCGCGGGCGTCAGCGTCGGGTCCTCGTGACCGGCCGCCCCGCCGTCGTGCGAGCGCGGCTCGGCTTCACCTTGGTCCCGAACCGACTCCCTCCGAAGCGAGACCTCGTCGCATCGTCGCCCAGGGGCCGGCCAGGAGCGGCCGCCACCATTCCCGATTTGCCAGATACCACTCGACCGTATCGCGCACCCCCTGCACGAAGGGGACCAGCGGCCGCCATCCCAGTTCGTCCTGAGCCTTTGTGTAGTTGACTTCGTAGCGGAAGTCATGCCCTGGTCGATCGGCGACAAGCTCGACGGAGGAGCGGCTGGCTAACGCGAACGCCAGCTCCGCTCCGGCGTGAAGCCGATATATTCGTCGATCTCGGGTGCGCAGTAGAACATCTCGAGCGAGAAGCCTTGGTCGTCGTTCACGTACGAGGATGTAAACGGGCCCTCGTCGTTCGGCATCACGTTGGCGCTGTAACCCCCATCGAGGAGGCGCGTGAACGCGGCCGTGAACGCATCGCGGTCGCGGTAGCCGAGGGCGATATTGAGGATGCCGATGTCGCTCAGAAGGTAGCCGTCCGGACGCGGCCGGGGCGCTGGATCCTGATACTGCTGCAGCTCGATCAGTCCGTCCCCAGCGCGGAGCAGCAGCGTCTCCGCGCGTGCCCCGGGAAGCCCCCAGAGCGCCTCCATCTCCGGCGTGTGCAGAAGGCTGGGCGCGACCTCCGGGACCTCGAGCGTTTCGACCCAGAACCGCCTCGCCTTTTCCAGATCGGGCACCGAAAGGCTGACGCTGCGGATCGCGCAACTGGCCTGCGGCCAGCGTGGCGGGCGCGCGTCGGGCAAGGGGTCGCGCTCGAGCACCTCGATGATGAAGCCGTCTTGGTCGCGGATGCAGACCCGGCGGTCGCCCGCTGGGCCCTGGGGCGGGCTGAGGGTGGTCAGGCCGACCTCGCCCAAACGGCCGAGAGCGGCGTCGAAGTCGTCCACATGGAACGCTGAACGCGTGTAGCCGATGTCGCTCGGGCGCCAGTCTCGGGCAAGGGCGCGAGGGCTCGGGCGGGTGTAGCCCCAGAGCTCCATCTGGACGAAGTCCTGGCGGTCGATGACCCACCAGAGGGCGGCAGCCGGGTCGGGCACGCGTTGCAGTGTGGCCAGGAAATCGCCCCAGATGAGCAGGCCTGAGGCTTTCACGCAGCCGAGTACATCGCAGTACAGCTGGGCTGCACGGGGCAGGTCGCTCACGCTGAAGGCGAATTGGGCGACCCCTGGGTTCGGTCCCTCGCTCCTGCTCACGGGCGCACCTCCGAAGGCGGGGGCGATTGTACGGCGGCGCGGATGGGCTAGCCGCGCGCGCCCGCTGCCGCGGCCCGAGCGGGAGGTTCCGGCGCGAATACCAAGAAGATCGCGCCCGTGGCAGCAAGGATGCCCAGCACGGTGAAGCCCGTCTCGTAGCCCCCCGTCCGGTCGGCGATGATCCCGGCCACCAGCGGTCCGCTGACCATCCCGCTCGTCATCACGAGCTGCGAGAGGCCCATGATCTTGCCGAAGTGCCGGCGGCCGAAATAGTCGGCGCGCAAGGCGAGCAGCACTGGCCCGCGCACACCCCAGGAGAGTCCGTGGGCGACGGCGAATACGAAAATGATCGAAAGCGAGTTCGCGGAGGCGAGCAGGATCAGACCGCCGCCCGAGACGAGCATTGCCACGATCGCGACGATCCGCTTGTTCACGCGGTCGCCCAAGTACCCACCCGCGAGAGTGCCCAATACCTGGCAGCTCGTGATGACGGCGATCACGAGGCTCGCCTGACCCAGCGAATAGCCGAGGCTTTCGTTCACGTAGACCACGAGATGGACCATGACCGCCGAAATGACGAGCAGGGCTGAGCCATGGCCGAGGGAGACGAACCAGAACTGCCGCGTACGCAAGGCCTCGCCCACGGTGTAACCGTCCTCGACCCGAGGTACTTCAGCGACGACTCCCCCGGCCGAGGGTGTGGGTGGGTCGGGCACCGGGTCGCCATCCGCAGCCAGGCCGTAGTCCTCAGGCCGGTGCCGCACGAGCTGGGCGACCGGCAGCCCCAAGGCCAGAATGAGGACACCGGAGCCGAAAGCGGTGGGCCGCCAGCCGAACGTTTCGATCGCCCGGACGGTCACGGGGATGAGGACGCCGCCGAAGGCGAAGCCTCCCGTGAGGAAGCTGATCGCGGTTGCGCGTCGGCGCTCGAACCAGTTCACCACCGCGACCATGAGCGAGAGAAAGCCGCCGAGGCTCATGCCTACGGCGATGATGAAGAGGGCGGGGAACAGGTGCAGTGGCGAGCGGATCTGACTGAACAGCATCATCCCCACTGCGAGCAGAATCAAACCGACTTGGATGATCATGCGCGGGCCGAAGCGATCCGTGAGCCAGCCCTGAACTGGACCAGCCACGCCATTCGTTCCCTGCACCACCGAGAACCCTGCGGAGAGCATGGTGTTGCTCCACCCGAATTCCTGCCGGAACACGGCTACGTAGGTGCCATACGCCTGCATGAAGAGCGCGCTCACCAAGGCGTGGATCACGACGCCGGCGGAGACGATCCACCAGCCATAGAAGAGCCCGCGAGGACGGCGGATCAGCGCGCTGCGCGATCCCTCGGCGAGATCGGAAACGATGTGCCTCCCAGCGGCGCTGAGCCGCGGACATGGTTCTGCAGCCGATGGTATCAGCGAGGCTGGTGCTGGACCTGGATCCCCCGAAGGCGGGCGATCCCAGCGATGATCGTGCTGTCGCCTGTGGCCAGACCCTGAGCGCAGTCCTCCGGCCGAGCAGGAGCCAAGGGCTCCTGCTGAGGTGCGAGGCTGCCGAAAGAGGGCTTCTGCGCCGAAGATCCTAGAGTGCGTGATTTCGCGCACGGCGGCGCGCTGCGTCCCGGAACCAGCTACGGCGTATGGGGGTGCGGGTAATGCGGATCGGACGAAAGGCCAACAGCCGATCGGGCGATGCTGGCTCGCCCGCCCGGGCGATCCCCGTCGCTGCGGAAGTCACCCGCACCTGGCAGCGGAGCGTGGCCCGCTATGGTCGCCTCGAGGAGCCTTTCTCCCTGATGCTGATCGTGCTGGAGGAGGTCGATCAGCCTGATGGGTCAGTTGAGCTCGATGACCACACCCTGCTGACCTGCCTCCGGGGCACGGTGCGGCTGGAGGACGATGTCTACCCCCTCGGTGGGCGGAGCTTCCTTGCGTTCTTCTGCAACGTGAACTTTCCCGTGGGAGAGCTGGTCGCGTTTCGCCTGGCGACTGCGGTGTCAGCGACGCCACTGGTGACCACCGCCGAGGAACGCGTCTTCGTCACGTTCGAATACGGCCTCGCCGAATGGGATGAATCGATCGGCACGCTCGCCAACCTGCTCGCCTCTGCTCACCGCGATCTCACGAAGCGCGGCCGCATCTATAAGTCCAAGCTGCGCCCCGCGGGCTAACCTCACACCCGTCCGTGTCGCCCGTCCGTGTCGCCCGTCGGTGTCGCGCGTCGGTATTTCATCCAGCGAACCCCGGGGCCGTTCGGGCCTGGGCACCGCCTCTGGTAAGCTCCCCTATCGGTTCAAGGCCGCAGCGCCGCGAATGCGCGACGAGGAGTAGGTAATGAAGCTGGAAGGCAAGGTCGCCGCCGTTACCGGTGGTAGCCGCGGCATCGGGCGAGGAATCGTGGAGGCGTTCCTGGACGAGGGCGCCAACGTTGTTCTGAACGGGCGCAGTGAGGAGAAGGGCGCGCAGGCGCTTAAGGAGATCGATGCCGGAGCACGCGCCCACTTCATCGCCGGCGATGTCACCCAGGAGTCGACCATGCAGGCGATCGTCGACGGGACGGTCGAGCGCTATGGCCGCATCGATATCCTCGTGAACAACGCCGGCGGAGCCTCGGGCTTCGGGCCCGTCGCCGAGATGGAGACCGAGGCCTGGGAACACACCATGCTCTGGAACGTCTCGGCGACCTTCTGGGGAACGAAGTACGCGTTCAAGCACATGATCCCCCAGGAAAGCGGCCGCGTGATCAACATCTCCTCTCTCGAGGGCAAGCACGGCAAGGCCGGCATCTCCGCCTACGTTGCCGCCAAGCACGCAATCAACGGGCTCACGAAGAGCGCGGCGAAGGAGGTGGGGACGCTAGGGATCACCGTGAACGCGCTCTGCCCTGGGCTCATCTATACCGACATCCTCCGTGATAGCGGCCCTGCGGCTGCGGCCTCGATGGGCCTCACCTTCGATGAGATGATCGAGCAGTTCGCATCCGAGTCATCGATCAAGCGCGTGAACACAGTCGAGGAGGTCGGGGCGGTCGCTGTGCTCCTCGCCTCTGATATCGGAGCCGGAATAACCGGTGCGCTTTGGTCCGTCGACGGCGGCACGGCCGCTTACTAGGAGGCCCCGGACAATGATGATGAGCGACGAACTCCTCTGCAGTTGGGACAGCGTCCACTACCCACCCCACAGCGCATACACGACCACGAACGCCGGGGAAGTGCTCCCGGGCGTGACCCGTCCCCTCCCCGCCGACCTCCTTCGTGCCTGGGACTACGGCTGGAACCTCGGCGTCGCGGAGGACCTCGATGTTGTCGATCTCGTGCCGCTGCCGGAACCGCCCGGCACGACGATGCTGCCCTTCATCGGTGGTCGCTTCGTCATTAACTACGGCGCGACGAACCGGTTCACGGCGACCTATCAGGTGGGCGAGGGCAGCGACTTTCTCAAGCAGTTCCTGGAGGGCGGAGACAAGCTCCAGAGCGAAGCCGCAGCCGATCAGGAACGGGCCGCGGCCACACGGGAACGCATCACCCAGCGCTGGGAGAACGCGGACGAGAACTACGAGCACTACCGCGTCCTCACGTACGACGCCTATCGCGCGTCGCTTGCCCGCGACTGGAGTGCTGCCAGCGATGCCGAGCTCATCGCCGCCGTCGACGAGGCAACGGAGCTTTGCGGCACGGTCTTCCGCTTCCATTACTACAACTCGGTCGGCGGCGGCGAATACACGACGGTCATCGGCAACATTCTCGACGAGCAGATCCCGGGCCATCCGCTCGAGTGGGTGAGCACCATCACGAGCGGCCTGACCGATGTGGAGAGCGCCCGCCCCGCGAAGGCGATCTGGGACCTCAGCCGTTTCGTCGAAGCACGCCCGGAGCTCGCCGCCGAGTTCGAGACCCTGATGGCGGACGCGCTGACTGCGCGTCTCGCGGAGCCACCCAGCGACGCATGGAAGGCCTTCGCCGCCGAGTACGTGGCGTTTATCGATGAGCTGGGCTTCCGTGGCCAGCGCGAAACCGATCCTTCGTATCAGACCTGGAACGAGGCGCCGAACTTCGTCCTCAGCAGCATCCGCGCCGATCTCGGCGCTGCTGCCGATCGCGATCCCCATGCGCTCGAACGCAAGCAGGCTGGGCAACGGGAACGGCTCGAACGCGAGATCGAGCAGCAGCTCCCCGCGCAAGTCCTCGACGACTATCGCCACGCGCTGAAGCTTGCCCAAACGATGAACCGGGGGCGCGAGGGCACGAAGGCCAACTGGGCGCGAGCCTGCCGCACCTACCGGCCCCCGATCGCCGAGCTCGGGGCCCGGCTGACGGAGCGCGGCGTGATCGACGCCGCCGACGATGTCTGGTTCCTACGCCTCGAGGAGTTGGGGCAAGGTGCCTCCGGCACGCTCGACGGCCTGGGCGCCAAGGCCGAAATCGAGAGCCGCAAGCGGGAGTACGAGCGTCTGCAGCAGCACGAGCTGCCGGTGATGTTCGAGTGGCCGGTCGAATTGCTTCCGAAAGTGATCGCGGAGCAGGCCGCCAGCGCTTCCTACACCGGCCTCGGAATCAGTCCCGGAACGGCCTCGGGCAAGGCGCGCGTGGTCGAGGGTGCGGAGGCGGCGATGGATGCCGCGCTCGAGCCGGGCGAGATCCTCGTGGCGCCCTTCACGGACGCACCTTGGACGCCCTTGTTCATCCCCGCGGCTGGGGTCGTCGTCGAGACGGGAGGCATCCTCAGCCACGCCGCTACCGTCGCTCGGGAGTTCGGAATTCCCGCCGTCGCTGGGATCCGCGGGGCGACCTCCCTCATTCCCAACGGTGCCCTGGTCACGATCGACGGCACCACCGGGTCGGTGACCGTCGAGCCCTGAGCCAGGTCTAGGAGGCGCGCTCCGAAAGAGGCTGCTCGAAGGTCGAGGCGGGCGCGGGCGCGGCCTCGCGCAGGTTGCCGGCGAGCAATTCGAGGGCAGATCGGAGCGCGCTCTCGCTCAGATGCAGGCGCGCGGCGATCTGCTCTTCGTTTTTGCCCGCGGCGAGCAACTTCACCAGCTGCGCTTCACGGGGGGAAAGAGCGACGAACTCCTCGTCGCCGTTGGGTCGAGACGTCATCGACGTGCTTCCTCCGCCTTCCCCGGGCAACGGCCGCACCGGGTCACGCTCCACAACGCGCGAAGGCCGTTCAGGTTAACGTTCGGCCAAGAAAGTAGGCCTCAGGACCCAAGCCGAAGCGCAAAGTCTGGGCCCACCTTGTCCCCCCCCTACCTTCCCGTTAACGTTAGGGTGGCCGCCCGCCGGTGCGGTGGAGGGGCCTTGGCGCGACCCACGAGCACCGCCACCGGAGCCGTCGCCACCACCATCCCCTCGACCAGCACCCCATCCCTGCGGACGTTCGCCTCGCTCCACGACCGTGATTTCCGCTGGTACTACCTCGCCATGCTCTGTCAGATGGCTGCGATGAATATGCAGCTCATCGTGCGCGGGTACGTCGTCTTCGACATCACCAAGTCGTTCACGGCGCTCGGTGCGATCGCCCTCGCATCGTCAGTTCCGATGCTCCTCCTGAGCATGTTCGGGGGCGTGCTCGCGGACCGCACGCCGAAGAAGATCGTGCTCCAAGCGGGACAGCTCGTCTCCGTCCTGCTCGCGGTGATCGTCGGGCTCCTCCTGCTCAGCGGCAGCCTCGTTCTGTGGCACCTCTTCGTCGCCTCGGTCGCGCAGGGGATCACGATGGCGCTGATGATGCCTGCGCGCCAAGCGATGATCCCCGATGTTGTCGGCCGCGATCTCCTCATGAACGCGGTCGCTTTGAACTCGGCTGGGATGAACCTCATGCGGCTCCTCGCCCCGGCCGCCGGCGGCTTCCTCATTTGGGGGATGGGTGCGGGCTCGGTCTACATGGTGATGGGCGCGCTCTACTTCTGCGCGGTGCTCACGCTCATCCCGGTGCCCCGCCGCGGGGCGGTGACCGCCGGCCCGGCGAAGGGCGGATTCGCCGATCTTCGTGACGGCTTCGCCTATGTGCGCAAGGACGGGACCATCCTGGCCGTCTTAGGCGTCTCGTTTCTCACGGCCTTCCTGGCGATGCCGTATATGCAGCTATTGCCCGGCTTCGTCGATGCCGTGCTCGACGGTGGCCCCGTCCAGCTTGGCCTTCTGACAGCGGTGAGCGGGGGCGGGGCGCTCTTTGGAGCCCTCGTGATCGCTTCGCTGCCCGAGCGGCACCGGGGCGTGCTTCTGCTCGCGAGCGCGATCCTTCTTGGCGCGGCGCTGGTGGTGTTCGCTTCCTCGCAGGAGTTCTGGTTCGCCGCCATCGCGATGGTGTTCGTGGGCGTGGGCACCGCAGGGCGCCAGGCCTTCAGCCAGATCCTGCTGCACGCCTACGTCGAGGACGAGTACCGCGGCCGCGTGATGGCGTTGATGATGATCCAGCCGGGCATGATGTCGCTCGGGGCCTTTTTCGTTGGGATCACGTCCGAGGTGATCGGCGTTGAACGCGCGATCGCGATCCTCGCTGGACTGCTCGTCGTTGCTTCGGGACTCCTTTTGATCATCTCTCCCCGGTTACGACAACTGCGCTGACGCGTGGCACCGGCAGTAGCTCCTATTCGCCCCCTCGGGAGCGTTCGGGCCGCGGCGGTGATGCCGCTCGGCTACCCACTGGTCGTGGGGGCGGGCTAGAATCCGCGCCGGCCACTGGAGGACTCTGATGAGCTTCACCCTTCGCAGCGGCGGACCGATCGGTCTCGTACTCATGTCGCTGGCGCTCGCCGCGGCTATCGTCGTCGTGCTGTCCGCGTCCGTCGCGAACGCGAAGGTCGCGCCCGCCGAGTCCCAGGAGGGGCTGAGGGTCTCGGACCAGGTCACCCCGCCGGGCTCCCCGGCATCGTCGTGAAGCTCGTGAGCGGCATGCCGGCGGCCTACGATGTCAGTGAGCTCCCCTTCCCTGCGGGCGCAGTCGCGGCGCACTGGTACCAGTACGGCGGGTACTACGTCGTGCACTATTCGGGCCTCGATCTCAACCAGACCGGCCCGCTCTGCCCGGGCAACTCAATCCAGGCAGGGACCTTCCAGAATGTGACCAACTCACCGACCGCCACCGGCTCCTGCGATGGCGGTACTCCGGTGACGCTCGCCACGCCGCCCATGGGCGCCTACCTCTGTGGCACGGAGCTGGTCTACCACACCGCTATTCCGACAACCAAAACCGGAAACCTCTGGGGCACCATCGACGTCATCGACGGAGACACCTTGGTCGAGCTCACGAGCATGGTCGTGAGCAATATTGCGATCACTCCCGAGTTGGATATCTCCAGCTGCTCCCTGTTGCCGTCAGCTGAACCGACGCCGACCGTCGAACCTACGGCGACCACGGAACCGCCCCCCACCGCCACTGTCGAGCCGACTGCCACCGCCGAGCCGACCGCGGAACCCTCGGCGACGGTCGAGCCGACTGCTACGGCCGAACCGACCGCGGAACCCACCGCGACGGTGGAGCCCACGCCGATGACCGCGCCGACCGCAACGGCTGTCCCCACGGAGCCCCCTCCGACCGCTGCGCCGACGGAGCTGCCGATGCCGCCGGACGCCGGCTCTGGTACGCAAGGCGGGTCCGCTGGGTCGCCGCCGCTCGTTCTGATTCTCGGGGTCGCGCTCACGCTGCTCGCGCTGGCGGCTGGCGGCGCGGGCTTGGCCCTGCCGCGCCTGCGCCGCCGGCACTAGGAGCCGTCGGGCGGGACTCGTTTCGCGGACGCCCAAAAGCGGAGCGGCGTGACCACGCATGGGTGCGTGATCACGCCCTCCGGCGGCCGGTCGGTCGGGTCCCGGTTAGCTCGCGAACGCGTCGACCTCGGCGACCTCTTCGGCGCTGAGCTGCCAGCTCCCGGCGCTCACGTTCGTCTCGACCTGCTCGGGCTTCGTGGCGCCGGAGATCACGCTCGGGACACCCGGCTTCGCCAGGAGCCAGCTGATCGCGAGGTCGAGCACGGAGTGGCCGCGGGCCTCGGCGAATTCCTCCGCCTTTGCGAGGATCCCCCAGTTACGGTCGTTGATGTACTTGCCCGCGAGCCCCGCGAGCGCGCCCTCGGTCAGCCGCCCGCCCTCGGGCATTTCCTCGCCCTGGCGGTACTTGCCGGTCAGGAACCCGCCCGCGAGGGGGAAATAGGGCAGAACCCCGCAGCCGTTCTTCACGGCCGCCGGAGCCACCTCCTCCTCGACCGCCCGGTCGAGGAGGCTCCACTCGTTTTCGACCGAGATGTAGGGCTTGACACCCTTGGCCTGAGCGGCCTTCTGCGCTTCCTCGGTCTGCGCCGCGGACACGTTCGAGATCCCCACGTGGCGCACCTTGCCCGTCTGCACCAGCTCGTCGAGCGCCTGCGCCGTCTCCTCGGCGGGCGTCTCCGGATCGGGGAAGTGGATCATGTAGAGGTCGATATAGTCGGTCCCGAGGCGCTTCAGGCTGTTATCGACGGCGTTCATGATGTACTCCCGCGACCCGCTCCCGGGCGAGGTCAGGCCCGCGCTCGGCATGCCGAACTTCGTCGCGATCACGACATCCTGGCGGCGGTCACCGAGGGCCGCTCCGAGCATCTCCTCGGAGGCGCCCATGCCGTACATCTCGGCCGTGTCGAAGAAGGTCACCCCGAGGCCGATGGCCTTATCGACGACAACCTGGGCGGCATCGGCCTCGATCCGCATGCCGAAGTTGTTGCAGCCCAGCCCCACGGCCGAGACCTCTAGGTCCGAGCTTCCGATCTTGCGGTACTCCATCTGATATGCCTCCTCGCGTACGTCTTGCGCGCAGCAGTGTAGGCCAAGCAGCGTCAGCAGGCTGGGTCGTGGAAGGATCACGCGGGCCGGGGGCGCTGGCGAGACGTACGGGAGTCTGCTGAGCGCGACCGCCTCAGCTGGCGTCGAACTCGATCTCCAACGACTTCACCGAGCGCATCGATACGCCCTGGCCCATGGTTGGGTTGCGCCCCGGCTTGAAGCGCACGTCCTTGATCGCCTCAAGGATCAGCTGCGATCCGATGACCGCTTCCGTGCGCGCGAGCTGATAGCCCACGCAAAAGTGTTTCCCGAGGCCGAAGCCGAGGTGGCTCGCCCTGCCCCCCTCGCGGTAGCCGACGCGCGTTTCCTTGCCGAAGTAGAGGTCCTCACGCGCGATATTGAACGCCTCAGGGTCAGCAAAGAGGCGCTCATCGTGATTCGCAGCGTGTATCGAGAGATGGGCGACCGCACCTGCAGGAATCGTGATGCCGCGGACGGTGGCGTCCTTCAACATCAGCCGGACCTCGCCGCCGACGGGACCGCAGTGCCTCATCGTCTCCGTGAATGCCTGGTCCAAGAGCGAGGGATCGCGCTGCACCGCGGCGAATTGCTCCGGGTGGTTCAGCAGGAGCCACCAGAGGTTGGCGATCGCTTTGTCCGTGGTCTCCCCACCGGCGGTGAGCAGCAGGCTCGTGAACGCCTTGATGTCGTGGACGGTGAGCCGTTCGCCGTCGACCTCGGCGTGGCAGAGCTTCGAGATGAGATCCTCGCCCGGCTCGCGCAGGCGCTCCTGCACGAAGGGCTCGAGGTACTCGTGGAACTCATTGTTCGCTTCGACACCGGCCTTCCGCAGTACGAGGTCGGGACCGAGCCCCGCGAGGAACGTCGGGTACCAGTGGTGAAAGCGGTCGTGGTCGGACTGCGGCAGCCCGAGCATGTCGACGATCACGTTCACCGGCAGGCGCGTGGTGAACTGGTCGACGAGGTCGACCTCGCCACGCTCGATGAATCCTTCGATCAGCTTCCTCGCGGCCTCCTCGGTGAACCGGCCGATCAGGGCGCGGACGTTCGCCTCGATGACGGGCAGGAACGCGTCCAGCTTCCGGCCGACGAACTCGGGCGCGATGATCGCGCGTTTCTTCGTGTGCTCGTCGCCATCCATGGCCGTCAAGGAGGGCCCGAAGACCGCCGTATGCGACTGCTCGAAGATCAGGCTCGAGAAGGCGTCGTGGTCCAGGAACCCGGCGACGACATCGTCGTAGCGCGTGATCCACCAGGTCCCGTCCCGGGGATCCTGGTAGACGGGGTGTTCGTCACGCAGCCGCTGGAGCGCCGGGAAGGGGTCCAGCCGGAAGGCTTCACCCTCGAGTAGGCTCGGGTCGAACGTCTCGGTGCTGGCCACGGTGCCACCTCCTACCGCTCACCAAACCATACGCAAGGCGCCCGGCCGTCGCAGCCCCCCGCCAATTCATGGCTACGCTTCGCCCGCTCCGACTTCGCATCGCTGGAGGCACCGGCTCCCCACGACGGCGATTCGAGGCCGGCCGCGATCCCGGCCAGGATGGGCAACGCCCCGCGATTCCGTCAGAATTCCCGAAACGCGATTCCCGCGTGAGCGGACATGAGCAATCAGGTTCCCGCCGCGAGGAGGCAGCATGCGAAGCGAAGTCCATCCGATAAGTGGCGCGACGTACGAGGATATTGGCGAAGGGCGAGTCCGCGTGAGCAAGGGCGAGTCCTTCGGCGTCTTCGATTGGGAGGGCCATTGGGAGGAGGGCGGCATCACCCGCGCCGATCCGCACCTCCTGCAGTACGTCGGCGGACCGGACCTTCCCGAAGGCATGGACGACATGGCGATGGCCGTGGCCGCCAAGGAAAGTGAACGGGCGCCGGGCGATCTCGCGGAGGACACCTACACCGGCTCCGTGCGCGATCCCCGCTACGGCGCACGCAAGATGCTGATGCCCGCCGAGGCGACCGTCGCGAAGTACGTCGGCGACCCGGGACGCGAGACCCCGAAGGGGATGCGCTCGAAGGGCATCTCCTTCCACGAAGTGCTGGCGGGCGACACCTTCCCTGAGCGCGTGCCGCCGGAGCTGAAGGAGGACTCGCCCATGCCGGGCGGGGTCACCAGGGTCCCGACTGAGCGTTTCGTCAGCAAGAAGTGGCACGACCTCGAAGTCGAGCACCTCTGGAAGAAGGTTTGGCAGTTCGCTTGTCACGTCGACGACATCCCCGAGGTCGGCGACTACATCGTCTACGACATCGCCCACCTCTCGTACATCGTCGTTCGCTCGGGCGAGAACGAGTTCCAGGCGTTCAACAACGCCTGTCTCCACCGCGGCCGCCAGTTGCGCGAGTTCGACGGGAAGCAGGCGACCGAGTTCCGCTGCCCCTTCCACGGCTGGTGCTGGGAGATCGACGGCTCGCTGCGTGAGATCCCTTCCGAGTGGGACTTCCCGGAAGTCCGTGAGGATGTGGACCACCTGCGCGAAGCGAAGACAGCGACATGGGGCGGCTTCGTCTTCATCAACCCCGATCCCGAGTGCGAGCCGTTCGAGGACTTCATCGGCTCGCTCCCGCAGCACTATGAGAAGTACGAGTTCGAGAAACGCTACAAGCAGATGCACGTGGCCAAGGTGATGCGGGCCAACTGGAAGCTCACCCAGGAAGCCTTCATGGAGGGCTACCACGTGATGGCCACCCACCCCCAGGCGATGACCCTGGGCGGCGACGGCGCCAACATGCAGTACGACATCTTTGGAAACTGGTGCCGCGCGATCACGGTCGGCGCGAACACGAGCCCGCAACGTGGGATCTACCCGAAGACCGAGGAGGTCTTCGAGCGCCGCAAGGCCGGGGCCGAGATGGCCCGCGAGGGCCTTCGTTTGGCGCTCGGCGATACGGCGGACATCTACTGCGACGCCGAAGTCGTCGACGGCTACTTCAACAACCTCTTCCCGAACTTCCACCCCTGGGGCTGTTTCAGCCGCATCGTCTATCGCTTCCGCCCCTACGGGGACGATCCCGACATGAGCATCATGGAGGTGCTCTACCTGGTGCCCTGGCCCGAGGGCGAGCCGATGCCACCGGCCGCGCCCATTCACTGGCTCGGGGCGGACGAAGACTTCACCCTCGCCCCCGAGATGGGCGGCCTCGCGCGCGTCCTCAACCAGGACTGCTACAACCTGCCCAAGATCCAGAAGGGCCTGAAGACGAAGGTCGACCCCTACGTCCACTTCTCCGCCTACTCCGAGGGCAAGATCCGCCACTTCCACGAGCTCTACGACCAGTGGGTCGGCAGCGAGTAGCGCTCACGAACGCGGGGATTGGCCGCTCGACTCCTGCGTTCGCGTGCCGCTGCGGCGTCCGCGCTCGTGTGCACCAGGCGGTCAGCGCGGCCGCAAATGCGGGAGAGAGCGCGCGCGAAATTCCCTGTTCGCGCGCGCCCGAACAGGGACGGGGACAGGGATGACGCAGGCGATGAGCGTGAGCACGGGATGGTCGTCGAGCAGCACCCGACCACACCCGGCATGAGTGGCCGAACATCTGCCTGTTTGACGGCTGAACCGCCCAGAGAGCAACGTATTCAGGCAGAAATCCGTTCGGAGTACGGCGAAACCTCGCCACCCAGGTCTCCTCCAAACAGCTGAGGGTGAGCCCATGTCCTACCACGAAGTTGAGCAGAATGCGGCCGGTGAGATCGTCGTGCGTGAGGTTCCGATCGAGTGGGCCGAGATGCCGTCGGAGGGCAGTGACCCGTCCCACGGCGCAGCCACAGCCCCGTGCCCGGTATCGGAGTCGTCTCAGGCCAGCCTGATGTTGACCCGAATAGAGCCTCGGGGGCACATTCTGGAACACGCCGGACCAGTGGATGGAGTGGTGTTCATCATGAGCGGAAGCGGAGATCTGGGGCTGCCGGGCCGAGAGGCCCTGCCCTTCCGTGCGGGCGACATCATTCTGCTGAAGGCGGGAACCCCGCACTCGTGGGACGGCCGTGGCGATGAAACCGTCCTCATGGGTATCGCCGTTCTCGGCTGAGAAGGCCCAGCGGACCTTCAGCGGGCGGGCTTCGTCTGCCGCGATCCGATTGCGTACACCGGTCCGATCATGCCCCTGCAGCCGCGGACGAACAGGGGCCGCAGTCCCACGGGTAGCTATCGAGCTTCACGACGCGCAGGCAGGTGTCGAGGTCGCCAACGGCTCCCCCACGTCTGGGGTCGATCCCAAGGAGGTCCGGCCTACACGCGTATCGGTTGGCGCTACGCCGTTGGCGCCGGGTGACGAGACCGGCGGGCTAGACTTGGCGGATGCGATTGGGCCTCATCGCCGACACGCACGGACACCTCGACGACGCCGCGCTGGCCGCCCTTGTGGGCAGCGATCGCATCCTCCACGCTGGCGATGTCGGGGAGGGGGTTCTCGGCCGACTCGCAGAGCTTGCGCCGGTGACCGCCGTGCGGGGCAACAACGACAGTCGAGGTGCGGCAGCCCGCCTCCCCGAGCGTGCGGCGATCCTTGCAGAGGGCATGCGGATCGCGCTGGTGCACCGCCTCGAAGACGCTCCCGCAACTGGCTGGGACATTCTCGTGTACGGCCACTGCCACCGTCAGCATGCGGATCGCGAAGGGAGCAAGCTGCTCCTCAACCCCGGAGCCGCGGGCCGTCGCGGCTTCCATGTTCGACGCTCCGTCGCGACGCTCGAGCTCGGCGGCGGCGAAATACGCTGGTCGTTCGCCGACCTCGGGCCGCGGGCCCTGGCCCCGTCGCGAACCGAGGTGGCGGTGGCGCCGCGATAGCCGGGGCGGTCGTGGTCGAGTTCGCGCCTGGGTACGGCGATGGCCGACCCCGCCGGAGGCTCTAAGCTGGTGAGCCGGCCCCAGCGGCACGTTGCCGGGAGCCGGATGCCATTGAGGAACGGGGAGTTTAGCCATGCCGGACAAGGACGAGGCCATCGAGCGATTCGAAGGAAGCCGGGCGGCGTTCCGCGGAAGGATTGAGGATCTACCGGACGAGGCTTACGGGGAGGCCTGGCTCGGGACCTGGAACCTGAGCCAGCTACTCGCGCATATGTCGGGCTGGCTGCGCGAAATGGCCCCGGCCTTCGAGCGCGTGGCCCGCGGTGAACGGGCCAACCGGCCGGACGCGGACTACAGCGACTTCGACGCCTGGAACGCCAGATTCGCCGAGCAAGCGTTACCGGGTCGCGCCGCTCTCGAAGACTTCGATGCCGCCTGCAGCGACTACCTGGAGCAGGCGCGGGGACTTAGCGAGGAGCACTACGGTGTCGACGCCGAGCGCGCCCAGCCCCGCATCGGCGACCGCCTGCTCGAAGGTACGGGCATCGGTCACTTCACGGAGCATGGCGAGCAGGTGGAGGAGTGGCTGAGTTCACGCTCGTAGAAGGCCCCGCTCGCCCACCGAAGCTGGCCGCCGGCGGGGTCCGCGGCCTTCTTCCCGCGCTGAACTTTGAACTCTGAACTTTGAACTCGGCCCCGGGCCTAGCCGAGAGCTGGCATCACCCGATCGGCGAAGAGCTTCATCGCACCCAGCACCTCTCGCTGCTCGATGCCTCCGCCACGGTTCATCCAGAGGATGAAACTATTGATGCCCCGCTCGTGCTGTGCAGAGATCTTGTCCCGCACCATCGCTGGATCGCCGACGAAGATCGTGGGAAGTTCCAACACGTTCTCGTGACGAGCGGAGCGGTAGCCCTCCCATCGCGTGTAGGCCTGGTAGTCCTCCGGCAGCGTGCCATCGGGCTTGGCCGGTGATCCGTGTTCGATGAAAGCATCACGATAGGAATCCCAGCTCACCTGCGGAATCGAGGCGGCCTTGCTGGCGTCCTCGTGGACGAACGTGGGGGCCAGCGCCCAGAAGCTGTCCGCCAACTCACCGCGCCCCATGTCGCCGAGGACGCGTTGGTAGTTCTCGAATCCTTCTGTGAAGGCGGGGTCGGCCTGGTACGGGTCGCCACTCACGATCCCGTAGTTGCGCTCGGCCGCGTAGCGGAACGACGCCGGCGTCTGCATGACGGTCACCCAGACCGGGGGAAATGGCTGCTGCAGAGGCCTTGGCACGACGCTCACCTCGGAGAGCTGGAAGTGTCGACCGTCGTGGGAGAACGTTTCGTTCGTCCAGAGCCCGACACAGATGTCGAGGGTCTCCTCGAAGCGAGATCGGCTCTCGTCCATCGAGATTCCGAGCCCCCGGTACTCACCGGCCTGGTACCCGCGCCCGACGCCAAGGTCGAGACGGCCGCCGCTGAGGACATCGACCATCGCCACCTGCTCGGCGAGGCGAATGGGGTTGTGGAAGGGGAGCACAACCACTGTCGTGCCGATCCGAATGCGCTCGGTCGAGGCCGCCACTGCGGCGGCGAAGACCATTGTGTCGGGCATCTCGCCGTAGCGCGTGAAGCGATGCTCCGCGAGCCAGACCGAGTCGAAGCCAAGTTCTTCGGCCGCCCTGATCTGCTCCAGCGTCTCCCTGTAGATCTGCGCTTCAGACTTCCCCTCGGGGCGTTCGAGCAGATAGAAGAGCCCGAACTTCATGGCCGGTGCCTCCCACCGATTGGTCCAGCCTGAACCCAGCAGGGCTCAGGCCGGGGCGGCCGAGATTAGCACCATCTAGAGGTCCGGCGGGACCCGTGCCAGGCGAAACCCAATCCGGATGGTGCCGATACGGTTTGGTGCCACCGCCTCGAAACGAGGGATGTAGCGCGAGCGGCGCGTGGTCGCTCGTTCACACAGCCGCACGTTGGGGCTTTAGGGGTGGCTTCTCGCCGTAGAGCGCGTCTCGTCGCCGAGCCCACTCGCTGGGCGTCTCCCCCTCCAACCGAGGCACCGGGAGCTCGGTTCCGGGAATCGCGTAATGGGCGTGCGTCATCAGGTGGAGGTAGTGCTGGGTCCGAAGCGCGCTGCGGAAGCCCATCGCGTCAACGACCTCGTTCACCGAGCGCTTGGCGAGCTTGAGCAGGAAGGGGTCGGTAATGGCGATCCGGCTTGCGTACGCGAACGTCTCGTCTTCGAGGCGGTCACGCGGGACAACCTTGTTGACCATCCCCAAGCGGTAGAGCTCCTCGGCGGGGACGTAGTCCCCCGTGAAAAGCAGCTCCTTCGCCTTCCGCGCACCCAGATCGTAGACGTAGGTATTGAACTCCCCCGACGGCGCGGCCCAACGCGCTGCTCGATCGGTGAAGAGCGCGTCGTCCGCAGCAACGATGAGATCGCAGGCGCTCGCGATCATCCAGCCGCCGATGATGCAGTAGCCCTGCACCTGGGCGACCGTCGGCTTCGGGAGGTCGCGGAGCTTCAAGCACCACTCGAGGTACATCTCCTCCTCGTACTCCATGATTCCTTGAGCCCCCGGGCGCCGTGGCCGCGTGGCTGCCGCAGCGCGGCTGCGTTCCGAGCCGAGATCGTGGCCGGCCGAGAACGACTCACCAGCGCCGGCGAGGATGATCACGCGGACCTCGTCGTCGGCGGAGGCTTGCTCGAACGCCTCCATGAGCTCTTCGAGCAGCTGCCGATCCTGTGCGTTGAGCGCTTCCGGTCGGTTCATCGTGACTGTCGCTACACGGTCCCGCTTCGTAAGGAGCACTGAGTCCCACATCCGTTTGCCTCCTAGGTACAGCGTCGCGCGCACCGCCGCGCAGCGCGGCTCAGCTCAGGATATTCCCCTCCGTGGCGTTCGGCCGCGAGGATGGCCGCGGACCGTCGACCGTTGCCTCAGATGAGCCGTTCGGCCTCGTCTAACTTGATGAAGATATTGCCTCGCCCAGACGGCTCCCCGCTCGGTGGCGGCCCGGGGTCAGGATTGGGTGTAAACAAGACACCCACTTTGGGATCCAACATGGTCGTGTAGAAATTGGAGAAGCTCATCCCGAGCTCCGTCAGTCGGTACCAGTGGTCGGGCTGTACCAGCCCATGCCGAGGCTGCTCCGGGACGCTAATCGTCGACCAGATTTTGTAATGTTTGATGCTCGGCATCTGCTTCCCTTCGCGGGTGTGGTGACCGAGGTACCAGTCGTCGGCTTTGGCAGCCGAAATGTGCGATGGTCGCGGAACGAAGTAGCTGTAGAGCACAGTGTCGCCGCCGTCCTCTATCTCAGGTGGCCCGCCGCCGCGCCACTGGATGGGCCAGGCGATGTACTTGTAGTGCTCTGGGGGCACGTCTCGCAGGAGGTCGTACTGGGGCTCGTTGGCGACAAAGATGGCGTCGAGGCCGCGGAAGCCGGGGGCTCCCTCCTGGGACGCTACCCAGCACTCGCGGCTCGCCTCCCAAGCCTCATAGCTTTCGAACCAGACCTCGCTCCGGCGGACATAGTCATCCTCTGGGGGGGACATGACCCGAGAGATGTTCTCGGGCACCTTCAGGGCGCGCCAGGAGCGGTAACACTGCACCCCTGGGATCGCTTTCAGCTCCTCCACATGGGGCCCGTGGTACCAGGCTTCGCCGTCATCGAGTGAAACACCGTTTGCGTAGTTGAAATTGAACACGAACCGAAGCACTTGGGGTCTCCTTCTGATGAGGTCACGCGACTGATATCTACCCGGGGCGTTGCCAGCCGTCGCCCCGGAGGAGTCGGCGCCGGCATCGTACTCCGCCTGGAGATCGTTCATGAACGGGCGTCGTCGCCGGGTTGAGGGCGGTGGGGCGCGAACGGCGCAGCCGTCCTGCGCGCGCGATCCTCAGCGTTGGCCGCGCCCAGCGGCGGCCACCTACCGCTCGATCGGGGCGTCGCTCGGGACGTACGCGTTCATCGAGCCGTCGAAGTTGCTCGCGCGGCCGTAACCGAGGAGCTTCAGGGCCAGGACGGCGTGCGCCGCACGCCCGCCTCCTTGTCAGTAGGTGACAACTTCACTCTCCGGGCTGATCCCCTTTGCCGCCAATGTGCGCTCCATCTCGGCGGCCGGCTTGAACAGACCCGTTTCGGCGTTGACTAGCTCGTTCCACTCGAGCTGCACAGCGCCGGGGATGTGGCCGGCACGATCGGGCGGGTTGCTGCGAGGATTCGCGCCGGAGAACTCGTCGGCCGAGCGCACGTCCCAGAACAGGACCGCGCCTTCGCTCACCGCGCTCACCGCCTGGGGGAGGCTGCACACGAGGTCTTCCACGGGGGCGCCCAGCGTGTACGTCATCGGCTCCGGCGAGGTCGCCTCAGTCGAGAGCGGTCGCTCTTCCGACAACCACTGCCGGATACCGCCGTTCAGGAACTTCACGTTGCGGTGGCCGAAGCGGGCAAAAGCCCACCAGGCCCGCGCGCCGGCGGGACCCGCTGCGTCGTAGCAAACGACCGGATCGTCCGCGGAGATGCCGAGCGCGCCGGCGGTCTCCGCGAACTCTTCGGGCGAGCAGACGTCGGCCACGCCGCTCGTGGCGCGGAAGGCCCCCGGCGGCAGCAGCAGGGCGCCGGGTACGTGACCCTCGGCGTACTCGCCCTCGCCGCGCGCGTCGAGGATCTTGAGCTGCGGCTCGTCGAGGTGCTCGGCGAGCCAGCTCGTGCTGGCCAGCAGCTCGGCGTGTGGGTAAGTCGTGTCGGTCATGAGGTCACTCCTGGGCGAACTGAGATCGCCCCGAATCCTACGCGTCCCCCGGCTGCGGGGCGCACCCCGCTCGGCTGATTGCAGCTCAGACCCAGGCCATGCGGGTCAGTCACCGAACGGAATCGTTGGGAGGGCTGCGCCGCCCTAGCTGCCGGAACTCGGTGCGACGGGTCGAAAGCCACCGAAAAGGGCGCTATTGAGGCGCTTCCAGAAGCACTCGACCTGCTCGAAATCTGCGTCACGGAGCCAAGCCAGGTGGCTCTCGAGCGGTTCGAGGTGGGATTGGTGGCGCCGCGACTCGTCCGGCGCAGGTTCGCCGCGCGCCTCTCGTTCGATCTCAGCGATCGCCCGATAGCGCGCCTCGATCGCCTCGTCGGGGGCGCGTACCAAGTCGATGTTGAGGAAGGCGCCCTCGGGCGCCAGGCGCTCCCAGATCTGGCGATAGAGGCGTTGGAGGGCCGCCTCGGGCAGGTGGTGGATGGCCGCCGAGGAGATGACCGCGTCGAAGGGCCCCTGAACATCATCGGGAAGGTCGCCCTCGCCGAAATCCCAGGCGACGTAGCGGTAGCGCCCCTCGAACTCGGCGAGGCGCTCCGTGCCGATGCGCATCATCTCTGCGGACGCGTCGACCAGAACCGCCGTCGCGCGAGGGAAAGCGCGCAGGAAGACCTGCGCTTCGGCACCGTACCCGGCACCGAGGTCGAGGATGAGGAGCTCGTCCTGGGGCGCGCGTCCGAGTAGTTGCGTCATCAGCTCGAACTGCTCGGAACGCTCGCTCGCGCGTGCATCCATGCGCACCGCGAAATCGTGCACGCGCTCAGGCTCGAGCCAGTGCTGACCCGTGTGACGATGACCTTCAGCCGCTTGCTCAGGCACGCTATCCCACCTCCAGCAGAGTGTACGACGGCGCCGCAAACGGCGAGCGACCAAGGCGTAGGTCCGGCACGACCCCGACGGCGTCCCAATTCCGTTGAACGACAGCACGGTGATCGTGATGGTGCCGCCACCGTCGAGCCGGGCGGTGGCGCCCCCGCTCGGCATTGGGCCGACGGGACATATTCGTGCCCCACAGCGGTGCCGGGCTGGTCCGCCGAGCCTCAGGGATCGAGGTCAGGGCCAGAGGAGACAGTCGAGGTCGGCACTGCTCAGCACATCGCATACGTCGAGCAGCCGGTTCGCCGCCTGGGCCTCTCCGACCGCGTCCCGGTCGTCCGCAGCTTCCCCGCGGTTGTGCGCGTCCCGGTCCCCTTCGCCCCCCCTCGGAGTGTCGTCGTCGCGCGCCCCATCCCCCTGGGGCGGCCGCCTGAGAGCCTGGTTCCCGCGCTGCATCTCGCCCCCCTCGCTTCTCGCAGTCGACACTATCATGGACGTCGAGCGCGCCGACGGCCGGCAGTGGCCGTCAGCACGAGGCCATCGCGCCGGGCTGCGGGCGGGGACCTAGAATCGCGTTGAGCGGCTTGGCTCTGCCGCTACGCGAACGCCGGAGACATGAGATGGCTGCGATCCTCGCCCACATCCGCGTGAAGCCCGGTACCGAGGCCGCCTTCGAAGAGGCAGTTCGAACCCGCTACCGCTCGACGCATGACAACGAAGACAACCTTCGGCACTACGAGTACTGGCGCGGCCAGGAGCCTGGCCACTACTACACGCTCCTCGCCTTCGACGACTACAACGGCTTCCTCGAGCACGAGTCGAGCGACTACCAGGACAACGCCGGCCCGGGTCTAGGGGGGTCGATCGCGGAGATCCGGCTGGAGTGGGTCGACCCCATCGAGGGTGCGTCCCCGCTCCCGCCAACGAACATGCAGGAACTCGGCGCGGACGCCAGCGACGGGATGCGGCGTATCCACGACACGATGCCGGCGCAAGTGCAGCCCTGGTGGCAGGCGCTGCGCGGTGCCTCCGGCCAATAGGCAGTGGGTGCGTCGCCGCGCCTCTGGGCGACGGATCTCAATGTCGCCACGGGCGACCAGTACGGTCGGTAGCGCCGCCAGATCCCATCTCCACGTCGCGAAACGATTTTCGTGGGCCATGGCGTTGCGCGTTGCTTGTCAGGCCCGAGCGCGCAGTTCCGGGTGTTTCAGTCCGCTCCCCGTGTTGAAGAGGACGATCCGCTCGTCGCCGCTGAGCACGCCGTCGCTCAGCAGCAGCTCGAGCCCGGCGAGGGTCGCCGCGCCCTCGGGGCAGGCATCGACCCCTTCCAATCTGGCCAGCTGCCGCATCGCTTGCACGATCGCGTCGTCCGAGACCGCGACCGCAGCCCCGCTGCTCTCCCTGAGCGCGCGTAGGATCAGGTCGTCGGCAAACGGTGCCGGCACGCGGATGCCGGGGGCGATGGTCGCTGCGTCCGGCCAGGGCTCCGCCCGCTCCGCGCCCGCGAGCCAGGCCTGCACGATCGGGGCGCAGCCTTTCGCCTGGACGGCGAACATGCGTGGCCGCTCGCTCCCCACGAGTCCCATCTGCTCCAGCTCAGCGAACGCCTTCCACATGCCGATGAGCCCGGTCCCGCCGCCGGTGGGATAGAGGATCGCCTCGGGTAGCTCCCCGTCGAGCTGCTCCCACAACTCGTAGCCCATCGTCTTCTTGCCCTCGACGCGGTAGGGCTCTTTGAGGGTCGCCATCTCGAACCAGCCGTGTCGCCGGCTGCCCTCGGCGATCAGTCTGCCCGCCTCGTCAATGAGTCCGTCGACGAGCTGCAACTCGCCACCGAACTGGCGAATCTCGCTGACGATCGCCGGGGGCGTGTCCTGGGGCATGGCGATGTGCGCGATGATGCCGCTGCGCGCACCGTAGGCGGCGGCCGCAGAGCCCGCGTTGCCGGCGGTCGGCATCCCAACTTCGGTGACCCCGAGCCGCTTGGCCATGGCCATCGCCGCCGCGATGCCGCGTGCTTTGAACGAGCCGGTCGGATTCCCGCCCTCGTCCTTCACCCAAAGCGCGCGGCAGCCCAGGTCCGCTCCCAGACGCGGCGTCCAGAGCAGCGGTGTCATGCCTTCGCCGAGCGAGACGCTCGCCGCCAGTTCGCTGGCGGGAAGCACCTCGGCGTAGCGCCACATCGTCGCGGACCGTGCGCCGAAGCCCTCGCGGGTCAGCGTGCGCTTCGCCCGTTCGAGGTCATAGCGGGCGAAAAGTGCGCGTCCACACTCGCGGCAGACCGTCTGCAACTCTTCGGCCGAATGCTGCGTCCCGCAGATCGAGCATTCGAGGTGCGTCAACGTCGAAGGTGGCGGCTCGATCACTCGCTGCCTCCCTTTCGGCTGGCTAGCTCGCGCGCGTACGGGAGGCTCCGCGCGAGCGGCGGGCCGCAATGCTGCAAAGCATACGAAAAGCCCAGGCCGTCTCGCGCTCGCCGCTCCTTTTCGTTGCACCGATCGTGCTGTCGTAGCGCTGGGGTCGGGCCGGCAGCCGCTGCGAACCACGCGTGATGAGCGCGCGCCTCGCCCTCGCCCTGATGAGGTCCGGCCGGTCCCGTGCCGCCAGCGGTGCGCGGCTTGCTGCTATTCGTAGACTGCGCGGATGAGTAGCACTTCGGGAACAACCGTCGAGTGGGCCAACCCGCCCGCATCCTCGTTGCCACGCATGGTGACCGAATCACCTGGCCCGAAGTCGGCCGCTCTCCACAAACGGATGGAGCGTCACCAACGGGGTAGCTACACGGCCATGGTCGCCATGCACCCCGTCGCGTTCGAGTCGGGAAAAGGCGTGGTCCTCCGCGACGTCGACGGGAACGAGTACATCGACTTCTCGTCCGGCATCGTCGTCACGAACCTGGGCCACGCCCACCCCCAGATCGCGGCGGCAATCGCCAAGCACGCCGGCGAGCTCGAGAACGTGCACGACTTCGCCACGCCCGTGAAGGTCGAGGCCATGGAGGCGCTGGCTACGGTGACGCCTCCGGGAATGACGCTCTTCACCTTCTTCTGCGCAGGTACCGAAGCGGTGGAGGGCGCTATGCGTGTCGCTCGCGCGAAGACGGGCCGCGAGGGCTTCGTGAGCTTCTTCGGCGATTATCACGGCCGCACGGGGGGCGCGGCGGGCGTCACGGGTGGAGGCGCCTCGAACGGGCTCCGGCCCCCCGGCTCGCTCATCGTACCGAGCGGTCACTGCTATCGGTGCTCATTCGGACTGACGTATCCGCAGTGCGATCTGCGCTGCGCGCATTTCGCCGAGGAAGCGATCCAGCAGAACCAGGGCGAGAACGTCGCCGGGGTAGTGATGGAGATCATCCGGAACGGTGCCGGGGCGACGACCTATCAGTCTGATTACGTGCCGGCGGTCGCCGAAATCTGTCGACGGAACGAGATCATGTTCATCGCTGACGAGGTGGCCTCGGGCTTTGGACGCACTGGGGCCTGGTTCGCGAGCAACCACTACGGCGTGGTTCCGGACGTGATGGCGATCGGCAAGGGGCTCGCGAACGGCTTCCCCGTGACCGCGATCGCCGTCCGCGAAGAGCACGCCGAGGCGCTTGCCGCGTCCTTCCCCTCAACCTCGTACGGCGGCAATCCCATGGCCTGCGGGGCGATCGTGGCCACGATCAACGTCATGCGGGAAGAGGGCTTGATCGAGCACTGCCACGATCTCGGCGAGTTCGCGCTCGCGCGCATGCGGGAACTCCAGGAGCGACATCCGATAGTGGGTGAGGTGCGGGGGAAAGGGGCGCTGCTCGCGATTGAGCTCGTGAAGGATAGGCAGACGCGTGAGCCGTTCCCCGAGGCCGGGAACCTCGTGTACCAGACTGCCTTTCGCAACGGCCTCGCCTGGGCGACCGCCGGCCACATTCTCCGCATCACACCGCCGATCGTGATGACGCCGGAGGTCTTCGCGCGCGGCTTGGAGATCATCGAGTCAGCGATCGACGAGGCTGAGCGGGAGTTTGGGTACGTCTAGCGCCGAGCCCGAGTCACCCGCCTCTCGCGTGCGGACTCTGGCGGCTGGGGCCTGCCAAGGCCCGAGGTCATGCTGGCGCCCGGCAGACCTTGTTCGGCTGGGATTCGAGTCGCTGTGCGTGGAACGTGCCCCTCCCGCCACCAGAACCACGCGTCCGCCTAAGGTACTTCGTAGCATTCGCCTAGTAAGCCTTTGCGATCTCACCTCGTGTGCTGGCGAGGACACTGCCGCCAGCTCACATGAGCGGGAGATCAATGTTCCGTTCGACAACCACGGTGGCCCTGACCGCGCTTGCCGCGATTCTCTTTTCGCTCGCGGTCGTCGGGGGCACGGAGGCCCAAGGGCCCGATACGACCACCCGCGAATGGGTCAATTTCGGAGTCGGCTACGAGCTCGGTTTCGATCCGTTCGCATTCACCGAGACTGAGCCCGGTAGCGGCATCGTTCGCAAGGTCTCGCTCTCCGATCCGGCCGATACCCCGCTCTCTTCGGTCACCAGTGAGGGCGTCCATGTCACCCCGGACAACCTCTTCGAGGGCGACACCACCGCTCCCATCGGCGACGCTCTGGGGCTGACGCTTGGCGACTGGCTCGCCGCAACGGGGACCGTCAGCGTCACCTGTAGCGGTGACACCTCGACGCTCGACGCGACGTTCTCTGGGCTGATCGCCAGCGGCGTCTACACCGTTTGGGACGTGCGCGTAGACGCCGTCGACCCTTCGATTGTCACGGCCTTCCAGCCGCTGGGTGCGGCCGATGGCAGCGAGGCTACCGTCGTCGTCGACGGAGCAGGGAACGCCACCTACCACGTGGAGCTCGCTTACTGCCTCACCGGCCAGAGCGACATCCTCGAGCTCGACCTGCTCTACCACTACGACGGCGCGACCTATGGCCCGCTCCCGACGCACACCGAATCCGGCGATCTCGGTGTCGAGGGCGCAGTCCAGCTGATCGTCGTCTACGAACCTGCCGCAGCTGACGCTGCCCCCATGGCCCCGACCAGCGGGAGCGCGGGTCTGCGCGCGGAGGAAGGCGGCGGCATCAACCAGCTGCTGCTGCTTTCCGCCCTGGCTGCGGCCTGCGTTGTTGCAGCGACAGCAGGCGTCTGGGCCGTGCGCCGCAGCCGCAGCTAACTACGAACGGCCGGCCGCGAGGGGTCCCGGGCCGGGTCGGGGCCCCTCGCCGAAGGGGTGTGAGGCATGACGCCTGCAGGGCCCGGGTGGCATAGTGCCGCGGTGGTACGACCGCTGCGGAGCGATGCCTTCGTTGGCCGTTCTCAGGAGCTCGAGGTACTCGAAGGGCACCTCGCTCACCTCGAGGGCGGCGCCGGTGCGGTCGCCCTCATTGGCGGTGCGGCCGGCGTCGGGAAGACGCGCTTGATCGAGGAGTTGGCGCGGCGCGCCGAGGCGCGGGCGGTCGGTCCCTTGATCGGCGGCTGCGTCGATGCGGAGATGGGGCGCGACCGCTCGCTCCCTTCGCGGAGATGCTGGACTCGATCGAGCGCGAGGTCGGCGAAGAGCAGTTGGGTTTGCTGCTCGGTGCGGCCGCAAAGGTGCTCCGGCCAGGTGCTGAAGACGGGAACGAACTACCAGAGGTTTCCCAGGCGCTACCCGGTGGCAAAGTGCTCGAGCTCGCGGGCAACGCCCTGCGATCGCTCTCGGAGCGTAGTGCTCTGCTGATCGTGTTCGAGGATTTGCACTGGGCCGATGAGACCACCCGCGAGCTCTTCGCCTACCTCGCGCGCGGTGTCGGCCACCGCCCCATCCTCCTCGTCGGTACGTACCGGAGCGACGAGCTGCACCGCCGACACCCCCTGCTGCCGTTCGTGGCGCAGCTCCACCGCTCCATTCGTCCGGAGCGTCTCGAGCTCGCGCGCTTCACGCGAGACGAGACGGAGAGGCTGATCGAAGACATCGTCGTGGGCGAACCCGACGGCGAACTCATCCGGGCAGTCTGGACGTGTTCAGAGGGGAACGCCTTCTTCGTGGAGGAACTCCTCACCGCTGCGGGAGCGCAGGCGGCCGTCCCTGAGACGCTACGGGAGGTCATCCTGGCGAGGACCGCTGAGCTGAGCAATGCGACCACGCGGGTGCTCAAAGTGGCCTCGCTCGATCGCGTCGTCCGCCCCGATCTCCTCGCGGACGTTGCGGAGTCGGAGCCCGCGGTGGTGGAGGGCGCGCTCGAGGTGTTGACGGCGGCCGGTTTCCTCGTGCCGCGCGGAGACGCCTACGAATTTCGCCATGCCCTTACTCGCGAGATCGTGTACGAGGCGCTGCCGCCGGGGCAGGGTCCCCGGCGGCACGCTTCGGCGGCGGAGTCGACCGCCAGGCGGTACCCCAACGCGACCGCTCAACTGGCACGGCACTACGTGGTGGCCGGCAATCAGCCCGCTGCCCTCACAGCGCTCGTTGCGGCCGGCCACGGTGCGATCGCGATGGGGGCGCCAGCCGAGGGCTACGAGCATCTGCGCCGGGCGCTGGACTTGTGGGACGTTGTAGTCGATTCCGAAACACGTGTGGGGCGGTCGTGGCTCGATGTCGCGATCGCGGCTGGCGATGCCGCAGCCACCTCGTATCGCGGGAGCGAGGCGGTGGCTCTCGCCGAGCGCGCGCTCGAGCGACTCGACGAGTCCGACTTGATCGGCCAAGCGCGGGTCTGGAGTTCGCTCGCGATGTGGCGCTGGGACGCGGGGGTGCCGGGGAGACCTGAGGCGGCGGAGCGCGCGCTCGAGCTCTTGCCCGCGGACGCCCCGTTGTCTCTGCGCCTGGCTGCACTCCTTCGGGCCGCTGCCGCCAGCGACTGGCTCTACCGGGTCGATCGGGAGGAAGAGCTCGCGTCAGAAGCGTTCGCCGTCGCCCAGCTGAGGAGTGACCGGCTGGGCGGACTGGTAGCCGAGTTGATGGAGGCCAGCGCCCGCGCGAAGCGGGGTGACGTCGACGCGATCAGTAGCGCTGCCCTGGACGCCGCGCTGGATGGAGATGGGGTCCCGTACCTGAGCGCGATCGATGACGTACTGGCGATGAATCTTCGCTTGTGCGCCCGCCACAACGAGGTCGTCGCCGTGGCAGACGAGGGCCTAAGCACACTCATTGAGCACGGGTTCGGCCCGCGCTCGGCGGACCTGAACGTCATCCTCATCTTCTCATTGCAGCGGCTGGGCCGATGGGAGGAGGCCGACCTGCGCGCACGCGAGCTGATCGATCGGGTCGGGGAGGCATTTCTCGCTCTCTGGCCCGACGGACTTGGTTGGTCCTGGGCGCGCATCCTCGTTCGCCGAGGTGAACTCGAGGAGGCATGGCGCCGGCTGGAGCCTGGGTTCTGGAACCTGCAGCGCTTTCCCGAGCTCACCATGCTCACCGGCGGAATGGCCGCCGCCTATATCGAGCTCGCGGCCGTGCAAGGGCGCTTCGATGACGCCCGCTTCGCCGCTGCGTTCGTGTCTGAGCGCTCCGGCGAAGGGCGCCTCCCCAGCGGCGCCGAGGCAATCGCGACGGCGATCATGATCGAGGCGGATCGCGTGCATACGAGCGGGGGGGAATCGCGAGGAGTCTGTTGCGCTTGCCGAACGCTGGCTCGAGCAGCTTCGAGCCGAAGTCGTGGCGGCACCCCACGCCGGGCTCCTCGACGACCGCGACTGCTGGGTGGTCGTGGCCGAAACCGAGGGCAAGCGCCTGCTCGGCGCCGACACGCCCGAGGAGTGGGCCGCGATCGCCGAATCGTGGCCCCCTCCCGCGCCCCTACCCCGAGGCTTACGCACGCTACCGAGCTGCTGATGCCCTGCTAGTCCGCGAGCGCCGCCGCTCGAACGCAGACCGGGCCTTGGCGCGGGAGTGGCTGAAGGGCGCTCGCGAGGGCGCTAGGCATCTCGGCGCGCTCCCGCTGCTGGAGCAGATCGACTCACTCGCGCGCCGGGCGCGACTTCGCCTCGGCGCAGCGGCAGCTGGGAGCGAGCGGCCTGAACCACCTGCGGAGGCAGGCCTCACCCCCCCGCGAGCTCGAGGTGGCCGAGCTCCTCGTGGAGGGCTGCACGAACGGGCAGCTCGCCCAACGTCTCTTGATTAGCCTGCACCCGGCCAGCGTTCACGTCTCGAACATTCTCGGCAAGCTCAACGCCACCAACCGCCTCGAGGCGGCGCTTATCGCAGAGCGTCGCGGTCTCGTGCGGCCCACCACCAAGGACGAGTAGTGCCCCTCCAACGTAAATCGCGGCTGCGAGGGTCTGCCGGGCCTTCGCGAAACGCAAGTCCGACCGCGAGTTGGTATGCCCGGCGGGGAGAGGCGGAAGCTAAGTTGCAACGGCGCTAGGCGAGGCGCCGGTTCGAGGGTGCGCGCGTTCGTGGGCCCTGCCCTATACACGCGTATATCCGCCTCGCCTGGCTCCCTACCCGAGGACCGTGGCGCCAGCCGATCGAACCCGACCTACGCCGATGAGCCGCCGTCGACGACGAGGATGGCGCCGTTCACGTAGCTGGCCTCGTCGGACGCCAGGAAGAGGCAGGCGTTGGCGATCTCCTCGGGGCGGGCGGGGCGGCCGAGGGGACTCATCTGGAAGCGCCTCTCCTCCTGGAGTTGGGGGTCACCGCGCTCGGCCCAGTAGCTCCGCACCATCTTCGTGTCGATCGCGCCGGGGGCGACGCAGTTCGTGCGGATGCCGGCAGGCCCATACGTGCGCGCCATCGAGCGCGTGAGGTTGTTCATGCCAGCCTTGGCCGCGGAGTAGGCGTGGGCGTCGGCCATACCGCGCGTGCCGCCGATGCTGGAGACGTTCACGATCGCGCCAGCGCCCTGCTCCGTCATCGTTGGGATGACATGGCGGCTGACATGGAAGACGGAGTTGAGGTTGATGTCGATCACCTCTTCCCAGTACGCCGGCGGGGTCTCGGCGAGGGCGTCCATCCCCTGGGGGTGGGTCTCGCGGTACTCCCAGCCGACGCCAGCGTTGTTCACGAGGATGTCGATGCGGCCGTGGGCAGCAAGCGTGGCCTCGGCGAGCGCTTGGCATTGCGCATCGTCGGAGACATCGGTTAGGGCGGCGGTGGCCGTCGCCCCGAGGGCTTGGGCGGCGGCGACCGCTTGGTCGAGTGTGGCCTGCGTCCGACCGGCAGCGACGACTGCCGCGCCTTCGGCAGCGAAGCGCTCGAGGCAGGCGCGCCCCACGCCGGTACCTGCCCCGGTC
>Ga0310121_10000415_pt1 | contig 46850 bp, 45 predicted proteins | sample CB27_Tmax_986_MG_FD_203504 | JGI IMG/M metagenome (GOLD analysis project Ga0310121, IMG submission 203504) | Marine microbial communities from Western Arctic Ocean, Canada - CB27_Tmax_986 | ecosystem: Environmental > Aquatic > Marine > Oceanic | place: Canada: Western Arctic Ocean | collected... | reverse complement strand
GCAAACTGAGAGACGAGTTCTTGAACGGAGAGATCTTCTACACACTGCCTGAGGCAACGGTACTCGTCGAGCAGTGGAGGCGGCTATACAATACCGTCCGACCCCATCGTGCCCACGGCGGACTACCCCCCGCCCCAGAGACGATAAAACCATCGCCCTGGTTCCTCAGGATGCCCCAACTCCAGGGACCACCGATGGCTCAGGGTCTAACATAGGAAGTGGTACCGCAACTGGGGGCACCTCAGTGCCGAACCTGGGCTGTGTAGCAGAACTTCATTCATCGGACCATCCTCAGCTATAAAGGCTCTCGCAACGTACTAGCATGATCGGACGCGCAAAACACTGCCGGATAGCTGGATGCCACGGGAGGGGGGAACTAGGGGCTAGTTGCCGCTGGGGGGATGCGCCTCTATCCGCTCGCGGAACAGCCGTTGGGCCTCGGCTATTTGTTCGCGAGTCATCCGCTCAGGCTCGATGAACGTCAGGCGCAATACTTCCTCCACGGCGGCATCCGGTGGAAGGCTGAAACGGACAAGACGGGACGTTACACCGTGACCCCAATCAGGCAGGATGTCCGCGAGGCGATCGACACCTATCTACGGAAGAGCCCCCGCGTGGGGGATGTGCCTCTGTTCCCCTCTCCGAAGGACGACAGTAAACCGATCCGCCGAGACCTCACCGCCCGGTGGCTTCTGAACGCTGAGAAGCTCGCAGGCCTGCCGAAGCTCGCCGGAAGCCAGTTCCCACCCCTACCGCAGACTGTGGGCGACCGAGCGCAAGCATCTACCCGTCCGGGACGTGGCAGCCGCAGGTGGATGGAAGACAGTGGAAACCGTCCAGCGGCTCTATCAACTAGCGGACGGAGCGACCACGTTGGCGGCTGTACAAGCCGGACAATGACGCGGGGTCGCTTTTTCTTGTGCCCTCGCCGGATGCAATAGGGATGCAATCCGAAAAAGAGGCGTGGACGAGAATAGCTCGAAAGCGCCAGAACGGGCTTCATTACTAGGTTTTCTCTAGTGGGCGGTACAGGATTCGAACCTGTGACCTCCTGGGTGTAAACCAGGCGCTCTGAACCAACTGAGCTAACCGCCCGTGGGTGCTTCTTCCTGTAATTAAGCGGCTTTCCTGGGTTGGTGCTCAGAAAACCCTTCCGGACTGTGTACGTTCGTTGTGCACGTAGGGACCACATCGGCTCACTGCGCCTCTCTGAGCGTGCCACCGTCCAACACAACCCGGAGCATGGTCTCCTGGTCCGCCTGCTGATAAACCTGGCGAAGCGTGTTGGAGTTCGTCCACCCCCCAGCCGCGGCAACGTCAACGTCGGGGAGATGCTTCGTTCCGTAGCCCACTTCCGCCGGTGGACGTGCCACAAGTGGGAGGACGATTCGAGGCTACCCAACGTCTCTGCGATTCTGCTGCGCGGCTAAGATGGTGACGGCAGCCGAAGCACGCGAGCCTGATCCGAACGAGAAGACGGCCACCTCCCAACGATAGAGGTGGCCATGATCTCTCAAGCTGGGAGAATCGCGAGGATCACCGCTCTCTCAGAAATTCGGTCTCAAAAAAATCCACAGCCCCGAAAATATATCCTCCAGTACCTTCCGTGGGGGAAGATCCTCACCACTTCTCGTCCCTACCGCCTCGGGGAGCCCGCAAGCCCGATAGGCGCCCCGATCAAGGTCGACGGGTCCGCCCCCTGCCTCCGAACGAACTTCTGCGTCCGGCCCAGCACGTTGTCAGCTCCGTACCAACTCCCCTCGGAGTCGACGGCTAGCTCGTGGACCTCACCGAAGCGATGCGGCCCCGTGTCGAGCATCCACGAGTAGAGGCGGTTACCCTCCGTGTCGAACTTGACCATCTGCGGGGTCTGATTGTCGGCGACCCAGACCTCATCGTCCGCGGTCACGAAGATGTCGTTGGGGAAGCTCAGCCCTCCCCAAGTGGCCAGGTGCACGCCGTTGGAGTCGAAGACCTGGACCCGGTCGTTGTTCCGGTCTGCGACGTACACGCGACCGCGCGAGTCTGTCGCGACCGCATGCACCGCGTTGAACTGACCGTCCTCCGCACCCCTCGATCCCCACGCCATCAAGAACTTCCCGCTGGCATCGAACTTGGCGACGCGTGAGTTGTCGAGACCGTCGGCCACCACGACGCTCCCATCCGGAAGGAACGCGACGTCCTGTGGGCGGCCGAGGTGCGACTCGTCATCGCCTCCCACGAACGCCTCTCCGAGCTCCATCAAGAGTTCCCGGCCATCGTTCGAGAACACGTGAACCTGATGGCGGCGTTCGTTGACCACCCAGACCCGCCTCGCGGGATCGTAGGGACTGATTCTGATCTTGTGCGGCCCGTTCGTACCCTCGAAGAGATGATCCCACTGATTCCACGTCTCCACCACGCGTCCTTCGCTGTCGACGACGAAGATGCAGTTGTTGAACACAGGTGTGGACCCGAGCGCGCTGATCCCGACAGATCCAACGTACGTGTCCCAGCCCGCGGGCAGTGGGTCCGGCACAGCAATCTCACCGCGCTGGATCACGAAGATCCGATCCACGTTCTCGACGAAGACACCCGGCTGAGAACCCCACGTGAATCCTGTAGGAGCGAACGAGTCCATCCACCCTTCGACAGCCACGTAGGGATCTGCGCTGGGTGACTGGGCGTGAACAGCAGTGGGAGCAGTCAGGAGGAGCGCGGCGCATGCAAGCCGGTCAGTGAAGCGGGAGCGCATGGTCATCAGGGATCTCTGTATCGACACAGGGTGGATCGGCGTTCGGCGGTCGGAACGTACTATTGGAATCCTCGGGTGTCGAACGGAGTGATCGTCTCGGGATCGTACTGTTGGTAGACCTTCCTGAGCAGACTGACGCACCGTAGGATCAGGGGCCCGATAAGCCGACTGAGATTCTTCGCCCAGGGTCAGCACCATGAAGCTCATAGTGATAACCGGGATTCTCCTCGTCGCCTCCGGAACGGCTCTCGTGTACTACGGCAACGACCAAGCCGGTGAGGTGACCGTGGAAGCGGTTGCTGGGGGCCAAGCCCTGGCCTCAGAGAGGCAGGTTCTATCTTCTAGCCAAACCGAACTCGACGTCAGTAGCCGCGTTTGGCCGATCTACGCCGAAGTGCTGTCGCGGATCCGGGGCTATCTCGACGCGCATATCGCCGCATCGGGTGACTCATCGATTACCGTCGATCTGCCCCCCTTAGCCGGGAACCTCTACACGGAACGGTATTCCGGTACCGTGATCTTTGGCGGCGCTGTCGTTTGGACGCTTGAGGTTTTCGCCCCGCGGCCTGCCGACCTCCGGTCCGCACCGACGCTCACTATCCGCTTCGATGAACCCGGTGATCTTCAGGAGGGCCCTAGGCTTATCCTCTCTCTCGACCCTGTGGATGGTGAGGTGGCGATAATCCCCACCAACGGCGTAGTCCCCACAGTCGGTCCACTTCCTGTTGTGATCCCGGAAGAGGAACCGGATGCTGAGATTGCTCAACTGACTCAGAGCATCATCGAGGCTCAACTCTTAAGGCTGGGCCCGGCCAATCCCTAAGCGGCGCCGTACGAAAAGGCCCTACAGAGCGGCGCCGCGCGAAAAGGCCCTACAGAAAGGCAGTACGAAAAAGCCCTACAGGATGATCGCCAGTGGCACCAGGAACACGTAACCCAGGACGAGGAGGATCGGGGCCCACGTGATAGAGCCCATGGAGAGAAGCCAGTAGCCGAGCGCAATCGTCACGACGGCTCCGGCAGCGAAGGCGAGATTGATCCTCGAGAACTGAAGGGACGCTCTACTCGCCCCACCGGGTTCGTCTTTCTTGCTCATGGCCCAGATCCTATTTCAGGGACGGACGCCGGTCAACCGATCGAGCCCAACCCTCACAGGCTGAGCCGCTCCACATGCCGGGTAAGCCGGGACCGAGAAATCCCGAGAAGCGAGGCGGCCTCCGTCTTGTTCCCTTCCGTTTGCTCCAGGACACGGCGGATCTGGCCCTCGATCGCGGCGTCCAGCGTCAGATCGCCTTCAGGTACGCGATCTGACGCCTTCGGCGACACGCTCACGTCAGCATGGATCCCAAGGGTGAGATGGTCCGGACCGATCAACAGTCCACGTGCCACGATGGCTGCACGGGTCAACGCGTTTTCGAGTTCACGCACGTTCCCGGGCCAATCGTACTCCTGAATACAGACCATCGCCTCATCGGAGATCGCCCGCACCGTGGCCCCCGTCTCGCGGCGGATACCCCCGAGAAGATGCTTAGCGAGAAGAGGGATGTCCGCCTTCCTGTCTCGCAGGCTCGGAACATGGATCTCCACCACCTGCAGGCGGAAGTAGAGATCCTCGCGGAACCCGCCCTCGGCAACCAGCTCCTCCATGGGTTGATGTGTGGCAGCCACGACGCGCGCCTCGGTCGTCCGGGGCTGTTCACCGCCCACCGGATAGAATTGCCGTTCCTGAAGCACCCGAAGGAGCTTGGACTGAAAGTCCGGGGAGGTGTCCCCGATCTCGTCGAGGAAGATCGTGCCCCGCCCCGCGAGTTCGAAATACCCCTTTTTCCCGCCCACGGCTCCGGTGAACGCCCCTCGCACGTGCCCGAAGAGCTCCGATTCCAACAGTGTATCGGTGAGCGCGGTACAGTTGACCGCGATAAACGGCTCATCCGAGTGGATCGAGTGGTCGTGTACGGCCCGGGCGATCATCTCCTTCCCCGTGCCCGTGTCTCCTCTCACCAGGACGGTCGCCCGATTCCGGGAAAGAACCCCGATCATCTTGTAGATTTCGATCATCCTGGGATCTCGACCGACCACTTTCCGGACGCCCTCTTCGGACTCGTCATCGGCCTCTTCGCCGTCCATCTCGCGTTGCTCCACGGCAGCTCGGCTGACCTCCTGATCGCTCAGACAACGATCCACGACGACCTCGAGTTCTTTGAGCCCGACCGGCTTCACGAGGTAGTCGAACGCCCCGGACTTCATGGCCTCCACGGCGGACATCATGGTGTCGTGGCCCGTCATGACGATCACGTCGACGAACTCCATGGACTCCCGGATCCTGCTCAAGAGCTCGAGCCCCGTCATCCCATCCATGCGCACATCGGTGACGACGACAGCCGGATCGAAGGCGCTGACCTTCGACAGCGCGACTTCTGCGCTATCGGCTTCGTCTATTTCGTGACCCGAATATTCGAGTTTCTCTCGAAAAATGGATCGAAGGTCGGCGTCGTCGTCGACTAGGAGGATGCGAGCCACGTTGGGTCCTTTTTAGAAGCGCGTTTCTAGAGGTGCGTTGCCAACTCTTACTCCGCTCCGTCCGGGTCGGGTCCAGTATCACCATCCTGTAAGCCGCCAGGGATCATCCAGAAGCTGGGCCGATCCGGGATGTCCGCCGCTCTGAGTCTGGCCATCCGCTCACGCCGTGCCCCCCTGCGAACCGCCACCATGGTAACGAGCACCAGGCTCAGTATCATCCAAAATACCGCTGAGTGCGAGAGCACGAACAGCCATCCGTAGCGATCCTCGACATAGCGCCGCCAGTCCTCCTCGAACTGGGCGGTGGTGGTCCCAAACGTGGCCCGGAACGCCCGTTCGAAGTTTCCATCCTCTTTCCACCGTCGGAGCAGCACCTCGAGCGCCCGCGGCCCACCTTCCACCACCAGGTATTCCACGGTGGTGGCGGACAGAAGATACGCAGTGCGAGCCCTGGCCTCATCCCTCGGCCACGAAAAAGTAAGGGAGTCGAGTGGGCTCCCCCCCCGGGCCAGGGCGATCCGGAGCTTCCAGCCCTCACTCCAGTCCCACCCGCCGCTCGCCCACTGCGCGTATCCTTCGGAGAACCAACGGGGCAGGCGGAGTCCGTCCAGGTATTGGTGCAGGCCTATGTGCGCCCACTCATGGCGCAGGATACGGGCGTCACTCCAGCCCGCACCCCGCTCCGATGCGTACGCTGGAATGACGATCGCCGACTGCACTGGCAACGCCACACCGGCACCCCAGTCCGGAGTCGCTCCCCCAGTCAGGCGAGCGAACTGGGCCTCGTCGGGAGCCAGCACGAGGAGCACCCCGCTCGGCACCTCGGGAGGCAGTCCCGGTAGTGGGGTCGCAGCGTCCAGCGTGCGAAGCACTCGGACGGCCTTGATCGAATCAGAGGAAACGAAAGAAATCGTGGCCCGCGCCCCGGACAGATATCGACCGGTCGGAAGCCTCAGCCCATCGTCGTCCTGCCACTGCGCATCGGAAGCGGCCGCGTATTGGACGGCGGAGTTCTGCACAAGCCCGTCCTGTCCGACCGCGTCCTGCCCGATCGCGAGAATCAGAGCCAGGACGGCTGGAATCACGTCGCCGCCACGGCTCCGAGCTGCTCGATCTTTGTCCGCAAAGACGTGTTGTCGGGGTTCAATTCCAGGGCTCGACGCCACAGCACGGCAGCCTCCTCAGTGTTGGAGTTCTTGAGCTCGATGGCGCCGATCTTGATCAAGACGTCTTCACCGAGGCGGGAGGCCCATTTCAGGGCCGCCTCGTAGTACTGCTTGGCCTGAGCCTTGTCTCCGTGGCCCAGGGCCTTGGTCCCCGAGGGCCTTGTAGGCCTGGGGAGGAGGAGAATCGCCACTGATGGCCCTCTCGTAATAACCCTTTGCGGTCTCGCCGTCCCCGCGATGCTCCAGGACGGCTCCGGTATTCACGAGGGTCGCCCCTGCGTCCGGATATTGTTTGAGTCCCTCTTGACCGCGCCACCCGAGTCCCGCAGCAATGTAGAGCGGATTGTACTCCGGACACTCCTCGGTTATGAGCTTACCGGCCGCCTTGATCACGACCGCTTCGTAATGGGACTCGAGATTGGCCAAGAAAGGACCTTCGCCCAAGCGAGAGAAGGGCCTGACTCGCTCCTGGGCCGAGGCGAGCAGAGAAACCGCTTCATCCAAACGCTCTGGATCCTTGAGCACACAGACGGCGGCCTCCGGCCAGGGGTTGCCGGCGGTCGCCAAGGATTTTTCGACCTGCCGGAGTCGGGCGACATCTCTGCGGAATTGGTCGGCCACCTCTTGGGGGTCCGCCGGAAGCGTGTCGGATTCTAGAATTCGGCGCAAGCGCGTGGCCGAAACTCCGTCCTTCTCAAAGATCTCCGCCGTCTCCCGGAGCAGCCTCCTCCAAGGCTCCTCTTCCCTCTCAACTTTATGGGCGACCGTATGGGAAAGCTCCTCCATGAACGAGCCGAACTCATCGAGGAGCTGCTGGCCGGTGATCGGTCCCTCCACGGGCGCCTCTTCCGGTTCCTGGATGGCGAGGACCTTGTTGAGCGCCCCCGCTAGTTGGCGAACACTGCTGAGGGGGTGCTTGGCAAGCGCCTCCGCCACGCTCAACTCGAACTCCTGGTCCCGCTCCTCAGCTTTCTTGCGGAGGATGGCTACTTTGGTCTCGTACTCCGGCGCGGCGATGTCGACGATCAAACCACCAGAGAACCGAGTGAGCAGGCGCTCGTCCAGCCCGTTGATCTCGGCGGGCGGGCGGTGGCGAGGACGACCTGACCGCCGGACTTGCTCATTCCATCGAGAAGCCTGAGCAGCATCTCCTGCGCTTCGTTCTGCCCGGTAAAGAACTGGACGCCGTCAAGGAGAAGGATGTGGAGTTCCTCATACCGTTGTCGGAGTTCTTGCGCCGACCCGGTCTGAACGGCATGGGTGAGCTCGTTGAGGAAGCTCTCGACCGTCATATAAACGACGCCGAAAGCGGGATGTACTCGGGCGGCATAGTGCGCTATGCCATTGAGAATGTGAGACTTGCCCAGACCCGATGACGAATAGATGAAGAGGGGGTTATGTGGGATGTGCCGGGCGCGTCGGCCACGCGCCGCGCCGACGCCGACGCGAGCCGGTTCCCTGGCCCCACGACAAAGCTATCGAACGCAAATCTCGGATCCAGGTCCGTCGCTACCACAGCTCTGCTCCCACCTCCGTCACGTTACGCTGTCGTTTCGTGCCCACTCAGCCCACGTTTGTAGGTCGTCCGGGAGAGGACGCTCAAATCGCATCACCTCGCCACTCACCGGATGGGCGAAGGAGAGCCGCCACGAGTGGAGGAACTGCCGCTCCACCTTTTGGCTCAGCGTCTTCGCCCACTGCTGGGCTTTTCCGCCGATCCCGCGCTCCCAGCCTGCACCATACAGAGTATCCCCGACCACGGGATGTCCAATATGCGCCAAGTGAACCCGAATTTGATGGGTCCGTCCCGTGCCCAACGCCACCCGTAACAACTCGGCGCCGAGCCAACGCTCCACGACGCGCAAGCGCGTCACGGCGTAGCGTCCGTTCTCTACTACCGCCATGCGCTTCCGCTCCGCCGGATCACGTCCGATCGGCGCAATAACCTCAAGAGGTGACTCAGAAAGGTGCCCCCATGATGCCGCAACATATAAACGCTTAATTTCACGCCGTTGAAGCGCTTCGGAAAGGGCGTGGTGCGCCCTGTCGGTCTTGGCCACCACCATGAGCCCCGAGGTATAGCGGTCCAGACGGTGCACGATGCCGGGCCGCAGTTTTCCTCCAATACCGGACAGATCGTCCGTGTGCGCGAGGAGCGCATTTATCAAGGTTCCAGTGGGATGCCCGGGCGCCGGGTGCGTCACCATACCCGCAGGTTTGTTCACTACGAGGATCGAAGAATCTTCGAAGGGGATGTCCAGCGGCATGTCTTCCGGCAGGGCGTCCAGCGCTTCCGGAGGAGGAACCCGTACCTCGATCTCCTGCCCAGCCTTGAGCCGATCGGACTTTTTCGCTACGTGGCCGTCGACCCGTACCCTTCCCTCTTCAACCAGCGCCTGCACCCGGGCCCGGGAGAGGTCCGAATTTCCCGTCACGTAGACGTCCAGCCGATCGCCGTCACGATCAACCGTGAAGACCTCGACCCGTTCCTCGATCACCGTCAATCCCGGGCTGCGGTCCGGGGCCGACCCTCCGACAGGTCGCCCTCTGCAGCACCCCGATTGAGCGCGATCACGACGTCCATATCATCGATTTTGACGCTCTGGACGGCCTCGTAGCCAGCGATGGTGTCCTGGTTGTCATCGATCTCGAATTCAGCCGCGAGAGTCTCACCACAAATGAAATCATGGTGATCACCCGCCGCCGTTCGAACCTGAGCCGAACCGTACACTGCCAGCCGAATCCGATCCGTGATGGCCAAGCCGGACTCCTTCCGTAACCGCTGAATGCGGTTGACCAACTCTCTCGCGAGTCCCTCTGACTTGAGATCTTCATCCAACGTCGGGTCGAGAGCGGCCGTGTACCCACCCTCAGATCGTACGACCAGATCCCCCTTGGACTCCTCAGAGACGGTCAGATCCTCGAGATCGAGCACAACGATGCGGCCCGCGATTTCGATCGACACCGGATCTCCGGCGGTATGGGCCTGCAACTTCGGTTCGGAAAGTTCGCGGATCGCGGTGGCGGCAAGTTCCGTCTCTTTGCCGAACTTCTGACCCAAGGTCCTGTAATTCGGCTTCCCGCCCAAAGTGGTCAGGCCATCCGCCGAGGCCAAGAAATCCACGGCCTTGACGTTGAGTTCGTCCTGGAGGAGTTCCAGGACCTCACTGCGAATCTGTACGCCCCCGGGAACGACCGCGAACAGCTGCTTGAGCGGCTGACGCACTCGAATCTTGACCTCCTCTCGGGTGGCTCGGCCGAGGGTTACCAGCGCCCTCACAGCGTCGACTTCCCTTTCGAGGGATTCATCACGAGCCCCCAGCTCAGGCGCGGAGCCGTCCCCCGGAAACGCCTCGAGATGGGCGCTCTTCCCGGTGAGTCCGCGATGGATCCAATCGGCCACGAAAGGCGTCACCGGCGCGGAGAGAAGGCACACTGTGCGCAGCGCCTCCCAGAGTGTCCGGAATGCCGCACGAGCGTCATCGTCGTCCGTATTTCCCCAGAACCTGGGTCTAGACCGCCGGACATACCAATTGGACAGTTCCTCGCTGAGGAACTCGCCCAGAGTCCGGTAGGCTCGGGTGAGCTGATAGTCGTGCAGCTCTGAACGCACCTCCGTCACCACCGAAGCCAGCCTCGAAAGCAACCAACGGTCGAGCAGGTTTCGGTCCTGCGGCGCCGGATCGGACTCCGAGGGCGACCAGTCCTCAGCGTTGGCGTAGAGCGTGAAGAAACGGTAGGTGTTGAAGAGCGTATCCAGAAACTTCCGCGACGCCTCCTGGACGGCGGCGGGATCATACCGTTTCGGCACCCATGGGTTGCTGGACGTGATCAAATACCAGCGGATAGCATCGGCTCCATGGTCCGCGATGGCATCCCACGGATCCACTGTATTCCCACGCGACTTAGCCATTTTCTGGCCCGCAGCATCGAGGATTAGATTGTTTACCACCACGTTTCGGAACGGTTGGCCTTTGCCCAGCATCGTGGAGATGGCAAGGAGGGAGTAGAACCATCCCCGCGTCTGATCGAGGCCCTCACAAATGAAGTCGGCGGGGAAATGCCGCTCGAATTCATCCTGACCCTCGAAGGGGTAATGCCACTGCGCGTACGGCATCGAGCCAGAGTCGAACCAGCCGTCGATCACCTCCGGCGCCCGCCTCATGGTCCCGTCACACGCTCCGCAGCTCCACGTGTGCTCATCGATATAGGGACGGTGAGGGTCGAAGTCGTCTCCCAAGGGCCCAGATCGCTCCGCCAACTCCTCGTAGCTCCCGATCCACTCCAAGTGGTCCGGCTCCTGATCGCACACCCACACCGGGAGCGGCGTACCCCAGTAGCGATCTCGAGAGAGCGCCCAATCCACGTTTCCCTTGAGCCACTCTCCCATTCTGCCCTCGCCGATGTCCGGTGGGAACCAGTTCGTAGCCCCGTTGTGGGCCAACATTTGGTCTTTCAGCGTGGAAGTAGCGGCGAACCACGAATCCCTCGCGATGTAGATGAGTGGCGATTCGCAGCGCCAACAATGCGGGTAGGAGTGGACCGCCGTACCGAAGCGGAAGAGATTCCCCCGCCCTTCGAGCGCTTCCACCAACACCGGATCGGCGTCCTTCACGAACATGCCCGCCACCAACTCAGTTCCCTCTACGAAGAGCCCCGCATCGTCGACGGGTCGGAGCATCGGCAAATCGTGCCGCTGTCCAGCCGCGTAGTCGTCTGAACCGAATGCGGGCGCGATGTGAACGATCCCGGTGCCGTCTTCAGCGCTGACGAAGTCCTCAGCGATCACCGTCCAGCCGTTCCCGGGATCGTCAGGCACGGGTACGACCTCGAGAGGCCGTGCATAGCGGGTTCCCACCAGCTCCGCCCCTCGATACCGATGGAGGATATCCACTCCGGCGCCCAGGACGGCTTCCAGGCGCTCCTCCGCCAATACCAGACGCCGTCCCCCATGTTCGACGTCCACGTACATGAGATCCGGATGAACGGCCAAGGCGGTGTTGGATGGGACCGTCCACGGGGTGGTTGTCCACACCAAAAACGCTCGCCCTTCGGGGTCCGGTTCGCCCTCGCTCGTCAACCACGGGCCCAGGAAGTGGAGGGACGAGTCCTCAATGTCCCGGTACCCCAAAGCCACTTCGTGGGAGCTGAGCCCGGTCCCGCATCGTGGACAGTACGGGACGCTCTTGTACCCCCGGTATAACAGACCCCGATCCGCGAGTTGCTTGAGAATCCACCACACGCTCTCCACGTAGTCAACATCGAGGGTGGCGTATGGTCGCGTGTAATCCAGCCAATAGCCGATACGTTCGGAGAGAGACTCCCACTCCTGCTTATACGTAAAGACCGAGTCGCGGCAAGCCGCGTTGAACTCCGCGATGCCCAGAGCCTCGATTTCGGGCTTGCCCGAGATCCCTAGTCTTTTCTCGGCTTCGATCTCGACGGGTAGTCCGTGAGTGTCCCAGCCGGCGATGCGGGTGACGCTCCGCCCCTCCATCGTCCGGAGCCGGCACACCAGATCCTTGATCGTCCGGCTGATGATATGGTGAAGCCCCGGACGCCCATTGGCGGTGGGGGGACCCTCGAAGAAAACAAACGGCTCACCGGATTCGGTAGCCTCCAGTGTCTGGCGAAAGAGGTCCTCATCCCGCCAACGGGCCAGAGTCTCTTCCTCGAGGGCGATCAAGGTGTCGGGGATTCCCGGATATGGCATCAAGTCATTCCTGGCCAACGACAAAGCTGAGATCACTTCGGACGGCCTGGTGGCGGGCGCCACCACACCGTCAATTGGTGTCCTCTTCTTCCTTCCGTTCCATCATAATGGAAGAGAGCCACAGCGAGTCCCCGCCATCCTGCCCTTGGGGGGGCTGCGTCTCGTCAGCCTCCGTCGCCACATACGTCGCTTCTGGGGGCACCGATCCGGTGGCGGGTGGCTCATCGGCAGCGGCGCCTGCGACGTCCCCAATCTGCCCCTTCTCCCCGTTCTCCGCAGTATCCACGGCCTCTGCGGTCGCCGTAGCCTCCGCGGTCTCCTCGGCTTCCTCGATCGACCATGCTCCTTCACCGAACTCGAAGTCCAGCGTGACATCTTCGAGTGGAGCTCGGCCAAGCTCGACCTCGACCGTATCCATCTCACGCTCCAAGAAAGTCCGAAAGGCCTTTAAGAAGCGATCGCGGTGGCGCTTCAACTCCTTCAGGACCGAGCCGTTCTCCGTGAGGAGCTTCTCAGACTCCTCGATCATTCCCGCGATGCGCGTTCTTGCCTCCCGCTCCAGGAGCTTCGCTTCCCGGAGCGCCAGTTTTTTCACGTCTTGGCGGAGCTCCTGCGCCGTCACCAGAGCCTCCTGAATTGCTTGTTCACGTCCCTCCTGAACGACGACCTTCTCTCCCAACTGCTCGATTTTTACCCGGAAGGTGAGATTTTCTTTGACCAAAACCTCCATCCGCTCCGCGACCAATTCGAGAAACCCGTCCACTTCCTGCGGGTCGTAGCCCCGAAGCCTCTTACCGAAATCTCCTCGCTTCTTGCGGACATCCAACGGCGTAAGGTCAATCATGGGCCATTCGTTTCCCGAAAAGGGCGGTACCGATCCGAATCATTGTGCTGCCCTCCTCGATGGCAATTTCAAAATCATTCGTCATACCCATTGAAAGATGCTCCCCACAATACCCCTCGACCGCCCGAAGCTCCTCATGGAGAATGCGAACCCCCTCGAAGGTGCGTCGAAGCGGTGCCTCGTCATCCGTGAACGGGGCCATCGTCATTAGGCCCCGAACCTCCAGGCCCGGCAAAGTAAGGACCCTCAGAATTTCTTCTTCGAAGCCCTCGCCCGGGAAGCCCGCTTTGCTCTCCTCTCCAGATGTGTTCACCTGCACCAATACGGAAACGATCTCGCCCGCCTCCATCGCCGCGTTCGAGAGCCTCTCAGCCAGCCGGACCGAATCGATCGAGTGGACCAGGTCGGCCATTCCAACCAGTTGCGGCGCTTTTCGCCGCTGGACATGGCCAATCATATGCCAGTGAGCCCGTCCATCCTCCAATGTCGCGCGCTTCCGTGCGAGTTCTTCCGTCCTATTCTCCCCCAAGTAGAACAGACCATGCGAAAGCGCTGCCTGAACGGCCTCGATCGGATGCGCTTTAGTCACCGCCACCAAAGTGATTTCGTCCGAGGCACGGCCGCTACGCTGCGCAGCATCCGAGATCCGGTCCCGGATCTCCGGCAGCGATGCCGTGACCCGCTCATCGTAGGTGGAGGTGATCATTCTATCGCATCGGGCCAGAAGGAGGTACCGATCGAAAAAGAAGACCCCGCCGGCCAGGCCGGCGGGGTCTTCTTCGAAGAACCGTCGGGCCTAGCCGCTATCGGACCTGGAACGTAATCGGCACCTGAATCCAAACCGCAACCCTCTGGTCACGGTTCAGTGCAGGCGTGAACCTGAAGACATCCGCGACCTTGAGGGCCGCCTCGTCGAACTGCGCTTGACCTGAACTCTTAGACACTCGCCTGTCCCCAACAATGCCCTCTTCCGAAATGAAGAACCAAACCTCGACCGTCCCCTCGATTCCGGCATCCCGGAGGATCGGAGGATACTCCCTCATCAAGGCTGCCACGACTTCAGGCCGATTTCTGATCTCAGGCCGGACCGTCATCGGTGTGAACACAGGAGCTGCCGAGATATCGGTCACCCCATCGTCCGTAGGCGGCGGCGGCAGATCCTCGACCGGATTATCCGCGAACGTAGTCGGGGCGATCGTGATGTCGTCGTCGATGTCCGCCGTGGCCATCACGGGCGTCGCCGGCCGCGAAATCGCCTCAGGCGGCGGCGGAATCTCGATTTCCGGCGGAAGCTCGATCATCTCCAACTCCTCGACGCTGAAGGACACGTCCTCCGCCGTAAGCGTCGGCCAGAACTGAAATAGCATGAAGTGGACGACCGTCGCTGCGATCATCGAACCCCAAAACCATGAGCCGAAGGACCGCTTGAATCGGTCGTTCTCCGTCTCGAGTTTTTCCAACTCCCCACCGGCGGGAATAGCTTGCGCGTTCATCGTCTCTCCCGTGTCATGCTTTGCTCCAACTCCGTGGCGAAAACGACCCGAACGACTCCGGCCGCCACCAACTGCTTCTGAAGCAAGTCGATCGTGTTGTACTGTACTTCCCGATCTGCTCGAATCGAGATCACCAAAGCCCGATCCGAAGCAGCGTAAAGCGGGGCTATCACAGCGGAAACCTCACCCATAGAATAGGGCCGATCATTGATGAAGATGCTACCGTCTCGCTGCACCCAGATGTTGAGAATGTTCTTTATTTTTTCATCGATCTTTTGCGTGGCCTCCGCCGCCGGCCAGACGATCGGCCGGTCTCGGTCCTTCTGGAAAACGGTGGTCACCATGAAGAAGATGAGCAGCAAGAAGGCGATATCGGCCATTGAGGAGTCCGGTACCTTCGAAGACGCCTGGGACTTCCGCTCGAATCCTCCCGACTTGATCGGCATGGCCTAACCCTCGAAGAGTTGGAGGGAAATACGTTCGGCACCAGCCGTGTGAAGCGCATCCAGGACGTCTACCATGAACTTGTAGGGCGCTCCGGGGTGGGTCTTTACCGCGGCGATGAGATTCGGGTTCGTACTCACTTCCTGTCGCCAAATAGCCTCGATCCCATTGGCCGGCGTGGTCTGTACATTCTGGCTTTCACCACGCTGGACTTCAATCAGCCCATTGGGCTGAATGATGATGTGAATGATGTTCTGTGAACTGACAGCGACCTCACCGCCTTCCTCAGGGAGCACGATCGCGAGTCCCTTGTCCTTAGGGAACGTCGTGGTCACGAGGAAAAAGATCAGAAGCAAGAACGCGATGTCAGCCATCGATGAGGAAGGAACCTTATCGCTGACTTTCGATTTCTTCTTGTCCAGTACGGCCATTTCTGCAGCCCTCGTATTTGTGTCCAGTTACCGGCTCTCCGCCGGAAAGGTTCCTTAAAATCGCTATGATGTCACCTCGCCGGAGCCTGCGTCTTGAGTCGGAAGGCCCGCAGGTGAGGAGGCAGCACTCCCAGCCCCCGACGACGCCAACGGTCGGCCAAGCCCCCGGCCATAAGCAAGATCGAGCACTTTCTGCGCTCCCTGCTCCATGTCGAGAATCAGCGTGTCGATACGGGTGACGAAAAAGTTGTACCCGATATTGACGGGGATCGCGATCAAGAGCCCGGTCGCCGTCGTCAGGAGCGCCACCTTGATCCCTCCGGCGACGAGCGTCGGATCGACGTCTCCGGCGGCTTCGATCGCGGCGAACGCGAGAATCATTCCAACAACGGTGCCCAAAAACCCCATGAGCGGCGCAACGTTGGCCACGGTTGCCAGAATGACCAGGCCCCGTTCCAGGAATCCCAGTTCGATCGTCCCCGTTGTGCGAATAGCTGAAGCCAACCCCTTATCGCCGGCGTCGCCGGACGAGATACGACGCAGCCCAGCCACGAGAATCGCCGCCGCCGGTCCCGGCCGCGCTGCCGCGAGCTCGGCGGCATCGGCCAGGCGACCCTCAGAAGCGGCCTCCTCGACCTCAGCAAGCACGGTCTTGGTGCTCGCGTGCGCAACATATAGGGTCCAGGACTTGGCGATGATCACACCCAGCGCTATGAGCGAGCACAGCACCAGCGGATACATCATGAAGCCGCCATCTGCGAACAACGACAGTAGGTGATATTGACTGGCGTCCAAGCGCCGCTCCTTTGCAAAACCGTCCGCTGATCGCCGATCGCTCGACGACCCTTAGATTTGAATTCGCGGGAATGTACAGTGCCTACCCAGAAATTCCTAGTGGGGCAAGCGAAAGTACGAAACTCCCGCTATATGAGCTAGGGAGTGAAGAACAGAATCTGAGCTAGGGGGTGAGGAGCAGCGTCACGCGAGGGTGGGGGGCGACACAAGGGCGCCGGCGCGCTCCGGCAACGTTCCACCCAGAATCTCCCGGAGGCGAGCGGGTTCGACATCCCGCTCAAGGCGGCCGCGCATCGCGACTGAGATCTTGGCCGTCTCTTCACTGACCACGATGACCAGGGCATCGGTCTCCTCGCTGAGGCCGATCGCCGCTCGATGCCGTGTGCCCAGTGTCTTGTCGGCGACGGCAAACTGCGTCAACGGTAGAATCGCCCCGGCGGCTCGGATCTCGGTCCCGACAATGATCACCGCGCCATCGTGCAACGGCGTCCCAGGTGTAAAGATCGTCTGGAGCATCGCCGCCGAGACACCCACTCGCTCTCGGCTGCCCGTTTGAGCGTACTCATCGAGGCCCACCTCCTGTTCCAGGACGATGATCGCACCGATCTTCTTGCGGGCCAACTCAGTCACCCCGTGCACGATCTCGTCGATGAGTTGGTTTTCCGGCATCGGGTTCACGATGCGCAAGAGTCGGCTCTGACCTAGGCGGCTGAGCGCCGTACGGAGTTCCGGCTGAAACACAACGAGCGCCGCAATCGCACCGTATTGTAGGAGGGTCGAAAGCAATGACTCGATGAGCGTCAGTCGTAGGACCTGAGAGAGTAGGTAGGCGGCTGCGATGACGAGGACCCCAAGCAGAATCTGCATCGCCCGGGTTCGCTGAATGATGAGAAGAACCCGGAATAGTAAGAAGGCCACAAAGAGTATCTGTAGCAGGTCCAACCACCCCGGAAGGAAGAGCTGAAGCTGGGACCAGAGTTGAGGCACTGACTAGGCCACCCTTCAGGCCGACGCGTCGGGCTCCGGGTCCTCAGTGCTGAGTTGCACTGCGGGAGTGCGCACCGTGCCCGGGCCCGTCTCTTTATCGCCGGCGGACTCATGACCACGCTTCACCGCCGTCGGTACCTCCGTCCGCGAGTCCGCCTCGTCGACTGACGCGGCGTCCAACTCGTCCAGATCCGCATCGGCTGTGTCCGCTCCCGGCTCTCCGCCGTCTGCCAGACTCCCTTCCGACTCACCTGAGCCGTCGTCGGTATCGTCGCTCGTAAGGAGCGGAAGTTCCTCGCCTACGTCGAGGAGGCCGATCTCGACAGCGCCCAGGGTCTCCCGATCGAGGAGCGCCTGAGCAAGACGTTCGAGGAGGTCGATGTGCTCGGTTACGATCGAGCGGGCGCTCTGCTCGGCCTCATCCAACACCCGTTTGATCTCTTGATCCACTTGCTGAGCGGTGTGCTCCGAGACCTCGCGGCGCTGAACCAACTCCCGGCCCAAGAAGATCTCCTGATCGCCATGACCGACCGCCATGAGTCCGATCACATCCGACATGCCGAAGCGGGTCACCATCTGCCTCGCCATGGCGGTCGCCCTCTCGATATCGTTGCCCGCCCCCGTCGTGATCTTCTCCGGACCGAAGGTGATCTCCTCAGCGACGCGTCCCCCGAACAGCATACACAGCTGCCCCTCGAGCCATTCCTTGGTGTAGGAGTGCCGATCTTCCTCCGGAAGGCTCGCCGTGAGTCCGAGCGCACGGCCCCTGGGCACGATCGTGACTTTGTGCACGGGGTCGAGCCCCGGAAGCCTCAGCCCGATAACGACGTGACCGGCCTCGTGATAGGCGGTAAGCTTCCGCTCCGCATCCGTCAGAACCAGGCTCCGCCGCTCAGCCCCGAGCATGACCTTGTCCTTCGCCTCTTCGAAATGAAGCATGGCGACCTTGTCGCTCCCGTCCCGAGCCGCCAGAAGAGCGGCCTCGTTGCAGATGTTCGCCAGATCCGCACCACTCAGCCCGGGGGTGCCTTTGGCCACCACTTTCAACTCTACATCCCCCGCGAGCGGTAACTTCTTAGCGTGCACCCGCAGAATGCCCTCCCGCCCCCGCACGTCGGGGAAGTCCACGATCACCTGCCGATCGAAGCGGCCCGGCCGCAAAAGAGCGGGATCAAGCACATCGGGCCGGTTGGTGGCCGCCAGTAGAATCACGCCCTCGTTCGACTCGAACCCGTCCATCTCGACCAGAAGAGCGTTCAGCGTCTGCTCCCGCTCGTCGTGCCCGCCACCCAGGCCGGCTCCACGGTGGCGGCCCACCGCATCGATCTCATCGATGAATATGATGCAGGGAGCGTGCGCCTTCCCTTGTTCGAACAGGTCCCGAACACGGGAAGCACCCACACCGACAAACATCTCGACGAAGTCTGAGCCGGACATCTGGAAGAACGGCCGGGCCGCCTCTCCGGCCACGGCGCGTGCGAGCAGCGTCTTGCCCGTTCCGGGGGGGCCCACCAAGAGGACGCCCTTGGGCAGACGGCCGCCGAGCCGTGAGAACCGCTGGGGGTCCTTGAGAAATTCGATGACCTCCTCGAGCTCGGTCTTGGCCTCGTCCGTGCCAGCAATGTCCGCGAAGGTCACCTTGGGTGTGTCGGGGGAGATCATCTTGGCTTTGGACCGTCCGAACTGAAACGCTCGATTACCCCCGCCCTGCATGGTCCTGAAAATCCAGATCCAGAATGCGATGAACAGAATCCACGGCAGCATCTGCACGAGGACCGTCCCCCATCCCCTCGTCTCCAACTGACCCGAAATTTCGACGTTGTGCTGCTCCAAGTCGGCGAGAAGTTCAGCGCTGATCTCACCCGGCAGCATCGTCGTGAAACTCTGGAACTCGCGGCCATCCTCCATGCGGGGGGCCCTGAGCTCACCTTCGAGTCGCCTACTCTCGACGACCGTCACCTCCAAGATATTGTCGGCGTCGAGTTGAGTCTTGAACTCAGTATACGTGAAGTCGATCGCGGCCTGCTCCTGCCCTCGCATCAATTGAACGACGAGAGCGGCCATGAGAACGAGCAGCAACCAAAAGGCCCCGTTCCTGGAGACACGGGTCATCTTGGAGCCGTCGTCCGGAGTTCGAAGCGGGTCTTGTTCAGCCATATGTGGATAACACCTCAATCGGCATCAGGGTTCTCCCCGACTTTCCCAAACGTCTCAATATAATACCGGCGACGGAAGCTTTCACCGAATATCCGTTGCCCCCTCACCCCCCAGCGCGGGCTCAGGAGGCGTTACGGACAGCATCAGTGCATCATCTTCAGCACCGGGCAAAAGGAGCGAGGACCGGGCCAAGCCGGGAATCCACAGTACCCTCTCTTTGCCGTCGACGACAACCGGGACCCGGGAGCGCTCCTCCATAGCTACGCGTTTTTCCCCGAAGATCTTCTTCAGTTTCTTCGATCCGTAGGAGTGCTCCATGCGATCTCCCGAGCTCCACCCACGCAGGGTCACCGGAAACTCGAGCCCCGAAACGGAAAACCTCTCCACCCACGGACTCACTGACCCTTGGTCAAGCGACCAAGTGACCGACCAGTCGCGTCCACCGATCAAGACGACTCCCCGCCCATCGCCCAGACGCTCGATATCGAAGTGCCGGTCGACGCCGGGATCGAGCGGATGGCCGAAGACCAGCCGGTCGAAAGACCGCATCAAGCGTAGCGCACCAGAAATCGGGTGACTGTGGCCGCTGGCTCCAGCACTCGCAAATGCCAAGGCAGACCGCGTTCCGGCCTCACCCGGCGTGGCCCTGAGTCGGCCCACCAGCTCCCGAAGGATCCGAGCCCGCACGGCCTCTTCGTGGCCCAGGAACGCAACTCGATCGATTTCGATGCGGACATCGGTCTCCTCGATCACCAGGTCGCGCACTATGCCTTCGAGGATGGAACTCCACGCTGCTTCCTCCGCCTGCGCGATACGCCCCAAGCGCACGAGGGATCGCCGCGCAGCGGGAGCGACCGCCGACTCGAGCCGAGGGAGAATTTCGTTTCGAATGACGTTACGGGCGAAGCGCGGGTCCTCGTTGGATGTGTCCAAGCGGGGTCGAATACCCGCCGAATCCGCGTACTCGGAAAGACGATCCCGGGTGAACGGAAGGAGCGGACGCAGGATGCCCGGGGCCCTTCTTTCCGGAATTCCTTCGAGACCATGCAGCCCGGTTCCCCGTACGATGCGAAACAGAATGGTCTCAGCTTGATCGTCGGCATGGTGCGCGGTCAGAACCCATCGAGCTCCAAGCGCCTGGCGCTCCCTCTCGAAGAACGCGTAGCGCGCGTGGCGCGCCTCCTCCTCGTTCGACACACGGCTCTCGGCCGCTCCTACTCTGCACTCGAGGCCCCAAGCCGCGGCCCATCCGCGAACCCAGAGCGCGTCGGCATCACTCTCAGAGCGCATTCGATGGTCGAAATGGCCAACCACCAGTTCCGTGGCAGGCAGCCCAGGAGAGAACTTCAGAAGATGGAGCAGAGCCAAAGAATCCATCCCACCGGAGACGCCCACCAAAATACGGTCGCCCGCCTTGAAGAACTCCCGCTGTACAACGTGGTCCGTGAAATCGTGCGCGAGTCCGAGGTACGCGTTCAATGGTCTAAGCTGTGTGAGTCAAAGCCGTGTGATTCAAAAAGGGGCACGAATCCGGCCCGGCGCAGGGGTTAGGACGCCCGCGCGGCGTCCCTGAAGCCCTCGACATCCGCCGGGTCCACCCCGTGCAGACGGAACAGCACGAGGTCGAGGAGGCGATCGGTGAGGGCGAGGTCCCGGGCCCCCTGCTCGTCGCCGTCCTCGCTGGCTCCCCCCATCCCATCCTGAAGCGCCACCACCTGCTCAGCCAAGAACCTCACGACGTCCTCAGCGATCTCAGGCCTTGGATTGGCCGGCGCGAGAGAGTCCGGCATGACCTGATCGAGCAGAAGACCCTGGACGAACGCGAGGAATCCTGGGAAGGCCAGCTCCGCGAGAGGCTCGCCCTCGACCTCCTCCTCATCGGTGATGTTTTCCCACGCGAGTTCATTGAGATACAGGTCAGTCGCCGCATCACGCAGATGGTCGCGCTCAGACTCTGACAAATCGGCGCCGCCGGCTGGCTCTGGTACGGCGAGCGGGCGGCCTAAGGCGCGCTCCATTTTCTCTCTCCGCCCTTCGAGTAGGGTGGTTGCCCGATCGTTCATGTCCTGAACTCCTGGATGACTCAACTAGAGACAGCCTTTCCGGCCAATGGTGTGTTGATCCGCTTACCCGCTTATGCAAGTTACCCATCTCTGTACCCCGCCCGCTACCGTCAATTGGAGCCAACGAAAGGCCCGGGCCATCAGCCCGGGCCTTTCGATAGCGGAGGAGGGACTCGAACCCCCGACACGCGGATTATGATTCCGCTGCTCTAACCGGCTGAGCTACTCCGCCGTGCTGCTCAAGCTTCCAAAGCTCAAAAGAGTACCGGGGGGTGTCAATGGAGCCATCCTCCCTCTCCGGGGGTAGACTGGAGGAGCGCATCCAACGCGCGTCAGCCGCTAAACGCCCTCATTTCGAAGGTGGTACATCATGGACTTCGGTTCTCTGTTCGGCGTGGCCGCCATCGTCGGGGGATTGGCTCTGCTCACGAGCCTTCGCATCCTGTTCGAGTATCAGCGCGGCGTCGTATTCAGGCTCGGGAGGCCCACCAGTGCCAAGGGACCCGGACTCATCCCGATTGTGGAAGCCGGGGAGCGGTTCAAAGCCTTGGAGGGGGGGACGGGGTCTCCCGGTGACCCGTCGAAGACACTCAGGGCGGCATCGTCGGGAAACGCGCTACCCGCCAGCGTCGACATACCGATACCGTCCGGCTTAGACCCCCAGATGCTCACCGAAGCGGCCAAGGCCCTTCTGGGGATTAGCGCCGGCGAATCCTTCGTCTGGCGAGCAAGCCGTGCCGTCCATTCAGGGGGCTGAAGAGGGAGAGGACGAATGAGCCAGGGGTCTCACTCTCTCAGCGACACTCCGAATCCCGGACGGAATCCTTGGGCGCGGAGTCCGAAGGCCCAATGATGCGATAAAGAACCTCCCCCGGCCGAATCATTCCGTAACGCTCTCGCGCCAACCGTTCGATGGTCGCGGAGTCCGTCTCCAGAGCGTCTGCCCAGGCCCTTAGACAGTCGTTGGTTTGCTCCAACTCCACGAGCCTCTGTTCCAGTTCAACTCTCTCAGCTCGAACACGCCTCACCTCGAATACAGAATACTCCCCACCGAACAACGCGAAGTAGACAGAAAGCCCGATCAGCACAGGAAGGATGAGCCGCTTCACGGCATTCGCCTCGGACGCGTCACGATACGCGCCACTTCATCGAGTCCAAAGGCTCCTTCCCGGATAGGTGGCCGACTCTCCCAGGGCCTCTTCGATTCGGAGCAGCTGATTGTACTTCGCGACGCGATCGGTTCGACTCGCGCTGCCGGTCTTGATCTGTCCTGCACCGGTGGCCACCGCCAGATCCGCGATCACGGTATCCTCCGTCTCGCCGGACCGATGCGAGATCACCGACTTGTAACCTGAGTCGTCGGCCAATCGGATCGCTTCGAGTGTCTCTGTCAGAGTCCCGATCTGGTTGACCTTGATGAGGATCGCATTGGCCACCCCGTTGCGCACGCCGCGCTCAAGCTTGATGACGTTCGTCACGAAGAGGTCGTCGCCCACGATCTGCGTGGTCGTGCCCACCGCGTCGGTGAGCCGCTCCCAGCCTTCCCAATCGTTCTCCCCAAGCGGGTCTTCCAGAGAGCGAATGGGATACCGGTCGAGCCATTCGGTCCAGAACTCCACCATTCCGGCGGCGTCGCGCCGTTCCCCAGACGACCATCGAAAGACGTACTCGTCTTCCTCCATCCACTCGCTGGCGGCAGCGTCGATCGCCAACAATACGTCGTCTCCGGGGTGGAACCCGGCCCGTTCGATGGCCGTCAGGACGACCTCAACAGCTTCCTCGTTACTCGCAAGATCAGGCGCAAATCCGCCCTCGTCCCCGACCGCCGTGTTGAGCCCCTTCTCAGACAAGACGCTCTTCAGGTGGTGGAAGATCTCGACGCCACAACGCAGTCCCTCGGAGAACGTGTCGAATCCCACGGGCATGACCATGAACTCCTGAATGTCGACGTTGTTCGGGGCATGAGCACCGCCGTTGAGGATGTTCATCATCGGAACCGGAAGCACATTGGACTGGGCGGTGCCGAGGTGCCTGTATAGGGGTAACTGATTCTCCATCGCAGCCGCGCGCGCGGCTGCGATGGAGACCGCCAAGATCGCGTTGGCCCCGAGTCGCGCCTTGTTCGGCGTTCCGTCGAGTTCGATCATGGTGCGGTCGAGGTCGAGCTGCTCTCGCGCCTCGAAGCCCCGAACAGCCTGGCTGATCTCAGTATTGATCGACTCCACCGCGCCCCGCACGCCTCTCCCCAAGTATCGTGCGGCGTCGCCGTCTCGTCGCTCGACCGCCTCGTGCTCGCCCGTCGAGGCCCCGCTGGGAACGGAAGCCCGGCCCCGAACGCCCGTCTCCAACATCACCTCCGCCTCCACCGTCGGGTTTCCACGTGAATCCAGAATTTCCCGCCCCTTCACATCTATGATCGCCGACACGCTTTACACACTCCTCTGCTAACTGACCCCTCGCTCAGTCCCCGCGGAGGTGACGGACCCGCCGCTCGGGGACGGTGCTGTGGTTCAAGGTGGGTTCGAATTCGACTTCGATGGCTCCAGAAGATCGTCCAATGGGGGTTCGCCCGGTAGGCGGGAGGTCCGTCCCTCTCCGCCCGCAGGCGTGCAACCGCGTCGCGGACGTTATCGCACAGCCGGTCTCAGTCGGCGAGCTTCACGCCCTCTACGGAAATGGGCTCGCCCACCCGAACGGTGATGGTTCCGGGGAGGATCCGGAAGGATCCCTTGGGCATGACCCGCCGGCTCCCCACCAGGCCGACCGGTACGATGGAGACACCTCCCTCGATCGCAATCACGAACGGGCTCTTCTTGAAGGCCTGTAGCGCGCCATCAGGAGATCGCGTCCCCTCCGCGAAGAAGACCGTGTGGAGGCCCTCCTCCCTGATTTGTCGCCCTGCCTGGGTCATGGACTTGATCGCCGAAGCACGATTGGCGCGGTCGACGGAAATGTGGCCGCAGGCCTGCCATGCTCGCCCGAAGACGGGGATTCGCGCCAAGTTCTTCTTGGCGGCAAATCGCACGTCGATGGGCAGGCAACCGGCCAGAGCCCACACGTCGAACCAGGACTCATGATTGGCGATGATAATGAACGCCCCGTCCAACGCCAGATTTTCCACCCCTTCAAACCCGAACGGACACGCCCGCCAGTTTGAGTACAGCCCGTGACCATCCGCGTGCCACCGAATCACATGATCGGCAAAGCGCCTCTCAGCCTCCGACAAAGGAGGGCAGCACCACCCTCCCCGCATACCAGAGCATGAGGAGGCTCGCAACCCCCAGAATCCATGCCGACCTCAGCACTAGAAGTGCTGTTGAAGGAGTACAGCCTTCTAACCCTCACGGGAGGAAAAGTGGTCGAACCCCCCGCTGACATGTTCCTGTCCCACGGCCTCGCCAACGACCTCGACCCCCGTGCCCTCCTCTACATGGCCCACACGCGTCAGTCCGATCCCGAAGCGCTCCTGAAATTCACTGGCCCGCGGCCCCGTCACGCCCGGCGGTGACACGAAGCAGAGTTCATAGTCCTCCCCACCGGACATCGCCAGGGATGGCGCGTCCTCCGCGATGAGATCGGGGTGGACCGGGACGAGTCGCGAGTCGAGGACGATGCGCACACCTGAGGCCGCAGCCAGTTGTCCAGCATCGCCCGCCAAGCCGTCGGAAAGATCGATCATGGCCCGTACTTGTACGTGGTCCGCCAGCCATCGCGCCTCTTTGATCCGGGCCATAGGCCGGACGAAGGAGGCCCGAAGGTTGGGGCCGGGTTCTGCACCGTCGCGCCAAGCGCGCACCGCTCCAGCGCACCCTCCTAGCACACCCGTCACCCAAAGCTCGTCACCGGGATGCGCGCCGCTTCGCGTAACGGGCTCCTCCGCCTCCCCGACGACCGTTACATTGATGACGACAGGCCCGGGAGACGCGGCGAGGTCGCCGCCCACCAAAGGCACACTGAGCTCCTTCAGGGCCGTCTTGATCCCGTCGCCGAGTTCGGACAGGACTGCCTGAGCCTCCTCAGGGGCTACGGCCAAAGAGATCAACACCGCAACGGGCGCCGCCGCCATGGCCGCCAGATCGCTCGCCGCCGCAATGACGGCGCGCGCACCGGCCTCAGCAAACGTGACCCAGCTCCGGCGGAAATGCACCTCCTCGACACTCAGATCGGTGCTCACCACAAGCCGCCCCGCATCGATGACCGCTGCATCGTCACCCGCACCCAACCATATGCCAGCCCCGGCCGCCGCGTCGGCTTTCGCCAACAGGTCGCGTATCAGATCGAATTCCGCCCCGGAGCCCATCTCGACGATGTCGGAGCTCATTTCGACGATGTCACTCGTCGCCGCAGCGCGCCCGCCGACGCGGACACCACCACTCGGACCCGGGTCATCATCGTCGGCGCCGTGAGTCATCTCGCCGAATCCTGGTCGAAAATAACGAACGGATGATCGAGGTCACTGTCTCCGGGCCCCTCTTCCGTCCCAACCAACGGGAGCTGTCCGATCACGTCCGAGGGAGTCAAGCTCGGACCCAAGGCGGCGAGCGCCGCCGCGCGGCCGGTCCCATACAGAGCGAGGGCGCCCGCGTGATCCAGACCCACTCCCTGGGCCAACAGTGAAGCAGCGACGCCGGCAAGCACGTCACCCATCCCCCCAGCCGCCAAGTCGGACGTGGCCACGGTATCCACCAGACAGGTGCCCTCGGGTGGCATGACGATCGACGGGAGGCCCTTGAGAAGGACGGTGACTCCAGTCGTCTTGGCCAAGTCCCGGGCCGCACGCATCCGATCCTCCTCAATCGCCTCGCTCGTCAGCCCGGACAGGCGCTTCATCTCACCAATATGGGGGGTAATGAGGACGCGTCGGTCGGCAGCCCACTCCGCCACGCCGGGACCCTCTCCGGACGACGCCAAGTTGAGTGCGTCGGCGTCGAGAACCGTTGGAAGTCCCCCGGACACCGCGAGCACGGTCGCCAAGAACTCCCCCGCGTCGGATCCACTTCCCAGCCCAGGACCCACGCCCATGGCTTGAGATGCGGAGGCGGCCTCGCGCACCCTGTCGGCGTCCTCGGCGGACACAAAGATCGCCTCCGGAACCGACTCTTGAATGATGGAACGATTCTCGGACGACGAAGCGATCCTCAGCAGTCCCACCCCGGATCGCAGGGCAGCTCGGGCGGCCATCACGGCGGCCCCCGCCATCCCGGGACGGCCAGCGACAAGGAGAAGCGTGCCCACGCTGTTCTTGTGTGCGTCAGGTTCACGCCTCGGCCAATTCTCGATGGCCCACGCCGGCGTCGTGGCGGCGGCACCGAAACCCTCGTCCTGCACGGGAGGAAAGCCGATCTCTACCGAAATCAAACGACCGACTCTCGACCGGCCTGGTTGGAGCAACGTGCCCAGCTTCGGCCATCCGAAGGCGACCGTGACTTCAGCGTCGACCGACTCTCCAGCGATCTGCCCCGGATCGCCGCTTACCCCTGAGGGCGTATCCAACGCGAACACGGGTCGCTCAGACCGATTGATCGCCTGGATCGCGCGGGCTTGCCGGTCCCGGGGGGGCCCAACAATGCCGGTGCCGAGAATGCCGTCCACGATGACCGACGCGGCACGCAACACCGTGTCCAGATGTCCCGAGTCCTGTTCGAGTCGATCGTCGGTTTCGAACGGGATATTCCAGCCACGCAGTAGATCCTCCTGGTCCCGGTCGGCCACGAGAACGGCTCTGACCGGACGCCCCCACGCGTATAACGTTCGGAGCATCACGAGGCCGTCCCCACCGTTGTTTCCGGACCCGATGAACGCGAGGACTTCCCCATGCGGAAATAGCCGGTCGAGGATTTCTGCTGCGCATCGCCCTGCGCACTCGATGAGCACGTCCTGCGGGACCCCCTGCTCAATCGCGACCCGGTCGAAGGCGGCGGCCTCGGTGGCTGTGGGCGCCCAAACTCGGGAACGCGAAAAGGGTCGGAGGGGGATGCTGCTCATTCCGGGGTCCACTCCGGAGGAGGTGGCCTACTTGTAGCTCTCGCCGATGCTGCGACCGAGCGAAATCTCCCCATTGTCGATCCGGATGTTGAACCCACACTCAGGGTTGGAGCACACCCAGGCCTTATAGCGGATGGCAGCGCCATCGCGGTCATAGTCAGAAAGAGGGAGCAGGATCCCCCCATCGCATTTTTGACAACGAGGAAACCCAGATTCGTCCATGTCTTAGCCCCTCCCCCCTTCGTGCCAATTTCCCGATTCCAGAGACGTCAGATCTCTGGGCTCCATGGATAATCTTGCTCAAACGCCTCCTCGAAATCAAAGACGTCCCGAAAGTCTTCTCGGGAATCCCCCTCTTGCCGGACAAGGACGCCGCACTCGACCAGGGCGAATACGATGTCGCCCAAGTCCTCAGTCGTGTGAATCCCCCAGTGCTGCAGCACCGTCCTGGACAAGGGTCCGAAGCGGCCCAACGCCAGGCGGCGCACACCGTCCGCCAATTCCTGACCGGTGATGTGCCGTGGCTCCCCCAGCCCTTGCAGGACCTCCTGTAGAGCCGAAAGCAGAAAGAGGTACGCCTTCCCGTGAAATCGCGGGTGCTTTTCCTGGAGTTGATCCAGAACCTCTTCAGCAAACTGGAGTTCAGTCATACGAGAATCTTAGCTGCTCGCGATCCTCGCGCCAGGTCACGCATGCTGAGCCAATTCCTCATAAAGCGGGAATGAAGCGCACAACGTCTCGACCTCCGTCCGCGTCTGTGACACTACGGCCTCGTCCGAAATATCGGTTAGCACCGCGGCCATCCAATCCGCAATCTGGTGCATGTCCGGCTCCTTGAGGCCCCTCGTGGTCACGGCGGGCGTACCGATCCGAAGACCGGAAGTGACGAAAGGCGACCGGGTCTCCCCCGGGACGGTGTTCTTGTTGACGGTCATTCCGGCACGTTCAAGCGCGTGCTCCGCCTCCTTGCCCGTGAGCTCCGGGTGGCTCTCTCGAAGATCGACCATGAGCAGGTGGTTGTCCGTACCGCCGCTGACCAGCGAAAACCCGTGCTCGACCAACCGTTCCGCAAGCGCCGTCGCGTTGGCAATGACTTGGCGCTGGTAGGCTTTGAAGTCGGGCTCGAGGGCTTCCTTGAACGAGACGGCTTTGGCCGCAATGACGTGCATCAACGGCCCTCCCTGCAGGCCCGGGAAGACGGCCTTGTCCACTGCCTTGAGGTGCTCCTCCTTGCACAGGATGATCCCGCCTCTCGGGCCCCGCAGCGTCTTATGTGTCGTCGTCGTGACGATGTCCGCGTGGGGGACCGGGCTGGGATGAAGGCCAGCAGCGACGAGCCCCGCGATGTGCGCCATATCGACCATGAGATAGGCACCCGCCTCACGAGCGATGGAGCCGAACGCCTCGAAATCGATCATGCGGGGATAGGCACTGGCGCCGGCCACGATCATCTGGGGTCGAGCCTCCAAAGCCTGCTCGCGAAGAGAGTCGTAGTCGATGCGGGCATCCGACTCCGCCACTCCGTACGACGCCACCTTATAGAGTTGGCCACTGAAGTTCACCGGCGACCCATGGGTCAGATGGCCACCGTGGCTCAAGTTCATCCCGAGAATGGTGTCACCGGGTTGGAGCAACGCGAAGTAACCGGCCATGTTGGCCTGGGCTCCCGAGTGGGGCTGAACGTTGGCGTGGTCGGCTGAGAAGAGCTGCATGGCCCGACTGCGAGCCAGTTCCTCCGCCTCATCGACGAACTCACAACCGCCGTAGTAACGCCTTCCCGGAAGCCCCTCAGCATACTTGTTGGCCATGACCGATCCCATGGCTTCGAGAACCGCCCGGGAAACGAAATTTTCGCTCGCGATGAGTTCTAGCTGTGAGACTTGGCGTGCCGCTTCGCGGCGGATCGCCTCAAAAATATCGGGGTCGGTGCTTAGCAGATTATCCATGGGGGCCGAACCTATCGTGCGATCCTCTGAGCCCTAGAGCCTCATGGGCGAGAGCACCCGTATGCACGGGCCCCTTCTGGAGGACAGAAGCGGCCCGGTGGATCAGAGCCCGGTCCGCGCTCACCCCTCCCCGTCTTCCTGGCTCAAGGCGAAAGACAAGGCTTCGAGTTCCATGACCATGTTCACATCTTTCACGGCAACCCCCCCCGAGACCTTCAGCCTGGTCGGCGCAAAGTTGAGAATGCCCCTCACGCCCGCCTCCTCCACGTATTCCATGACGGAAGGTACGGCCTCCACCGGGATCGCGAGAATCACGATTTCGACACCTTGCTCGTTCGCCACAGCCACGAACTCTCTGATATCCCGCACACGCAGCCCACCCCACCCCTCACCGACCTTCGACGCGTCTGAGTCGAAGATAGCTACCACGTCATAACTGCGCTCGCCAAACCCACCGTATTCCACGAGCGCCGACCCGATACGCCCGGCTCCCACGAGGGCGATGCGCCACCGCCTGTCGAGACCCAGAATCCTTCTGAGCCGCAGAGCAAGTTCGGCGACGTCGTACCCGAGTCCACGCTTTCCGAACGACCCGAACAGCGAAAGATCCTTCCGGACCTGGGCAGCCGTGGTCGCGCTTCGGTCCGACATCTCCTCGCTGGACACCGTCTTTTGACCCTCGTGCTCCAGATCCTCCAGAATCCGAAGGTAGAGGGACAGCCGGCGAACCGCAGACTCCGAAATTTTCCGAGAAATGGCCAACTATGACCCCATTTTTACGGCCCCGCACAGCCTTGTGAAAATCTTCACAATATTAGCCAGAGTGAGCCGTGCGCGCCAATACCTATGCGCTGGGGGGCCGCTGGGCCGATTAATCGCCCCGACTAGCCGCCCCGGGTGACGTATTCCGACAGGCGCACGAAGTCGTCGGGAGACAGGGTCTCCGGCCTGCGCGTAAGGTCCCATCCCGTTTCTCTGGAGAGGTCGTCCAATCGATCACGGGCGACTCGGAGGGCCTCGTGGTCGCGGAGAATCTTCTGTAGTTGCTTTCGCCGCCATCCGAAAGACGCCCGGGTGAGCACTCTGAGTGAGTTCTCCTCATCGGCGGAAAGAGGCGGAGGCCTAAACGGAGTGATTCGCACGACGGCCGAATCCACTCTAGGTACGGGCCGGAACGCGGTACGCGGCACACGAAGAACTCGCTCCACCGAAGCGACGGACCGTACACCGACCGTCAGCGCCCCGTATTCGCCCGTGCCGGGCTCAGCGGTAAGCCGATCGGCCACCTCGCGCTGCACCATCAGAATGATGTCCCGCGGGCGAGGGCGTTCGAGCACCTTGAAGATGATCGGGGCCGTGATGTTGTACGGGATGTTCCCCACGACGAGCAGGGCCGTCGGATCCGGCGCGACGACGGACCAATCCAAGTCCAGAAAGTCCTGATGGAGGACGTCCACATCTGGGCGCCCTCCCCACTCGTCCCGGAGCACCTCTGCTAGCGCGTCGTCCAATTCTACGAGCAAGAGATGCCCCGCCCTGCCAACCAGGTGCCGTGTGAGCGCGCCGCGCCCCGGTCCGATCTCCAACACGGTGTCCGACTCCGAACAATCGAGGGCCTCGACGATCTTCTCTTGAAGCGCAACGTCCACAAGGAAATTCTGTCCGAGAGATTTCTTCGCCGGCACCACTATTTCGCCCGCGCCACCTAGAGGCCCGTCCCGCCCCTCAGGTACGGAGAACCAACGCGGTCCGGTCGTCCGCCGGGATGTAGGGGATGGCGACTTCGGCCATGTCGAAGAGAACGTCCACGATGTGCGTGGGATCCTTGTCCAGCTCTTTCTTCACCGTATCGACGACCGCCGCCTCCCCGCTCCCCGGCTCTGGCGTCGCGAGCGTGTCCGACAGGCCGTCGGTGAAGAGGACGAGGAGGTCTCCGCTCCGCCAAGGCACCTGCTCCTCAGAGTACGAGTCGGAACCGGCGAATCCCAAAGGTGGGTCTGTGGCAACGAGCCGCTCCGAATCGCCATCGGTCCGGAAAACCCATGCGTGTGGATGGCCGGCATTCGAGTACCGGAGCTCCTCAGCCTCAGGATCGATCACGACATAACAGAGGCTCACGAACATCTCAGTGGTCTCGAGCTCACCTCGCAGCGCGTCGTCGAGCTTGCGCAGCACTTCCGCCGGATGGGGCGACTCCAGGGCGTAAATGCTGGAGGCACTCAAGCACATCGCCATGATCAGCGCAGCCGGGAAGCCATGAGACGAGACATCGCCGATCATCACGCCGATCTTTCCCGACGGCAGCTTGAAGAGATGGAAAAAGTCCCCGCCGACCAGTTCCGCGGACACCACGCGGGCTGCGACATCCGCCCGGTCGAACGCCTCAGGTGATGTGAGAAGCTTCTTCTGGAGATTGTGCGCCAACTCCATCTCGTGACTCATCCTCTCCTGTTGGAGGCTTTCCTGAATGAGTCGGTTGTTCTCGAGCGCCGCACCCACCTGACTCGCGATCGCTGAGAGAAGCTTCTGGTCACTCGTGGTGAAGAGCTCGCCGCTCATGCGCCCGAAGAGGTCGATCACTCCTACGATTCTCGCCTCGCCTGAGCGCCGGCTGTAGCTGATAGGTACCGAAATGTCCGTCGCGGGCCCTTCTGAGCGAGGATGCTCCGGGTCCCCTCGGCCGCCCAGCAGGGAACGTCCCTCCTCGAAAACCCGTGACGTGACGGCATCCGGCTTATGGTCAGAGAGAGAACCGGTGGAACCCGGGCCCACCGACGCGGTGAGACGAAGTAGATCTCGGCGGCGGTCATAGACCCAGAGCCCCCCCCCCTCCGCACCGAGCACGTCACAGACTTCTTTCAGGATATCATCGGTGGCTTCCTCGAGAATTAGTATCGAACCAAGCGTCTCGCTGATCGAATACAGCAGGTTGATCTCCTCATATCGCCCCGACAACTCGTGGGTGAAGAATCGAACCTCCTGCGCAAAGTCCAGCGCCCGTTCAACCTGAGACTGAAGGAGAGTAGCGACGTCTTCCATCGCCACTCCGTTCGAGGAGGAAATCTCGAGCTGCAACGAGGGGCCATCTTGGGGGGACAGACAGCGGAGGACGCTGTCCGCCAAGGGCTCTCGGAGCCCGTCGGGGGCACCGTTCTCCACGGCCGGATAGACCTGGGCCGTACGGCTACCATCCTCCCTGAGGCTCCACACGTGGAGATCCAGATCGAGCCGAGATCTGAATTCGTCGAGTGTGTCGCGAACCTGAACTGGAAGGACGGGGGAAGGCCCGCCTTCGGGGCTCATGCCCCGGCCTCTTCCTTGAAGCGCAAGACCAGTGTCACAGAATTTCCCAGCTCATTGAACCGCACTTCATCCATCAGGGCCCTCATCAAGAAGATCCCACGGCCCCCGGTCTTGGAGATGTTGTCCGGGAGGGTGGGATCGGGCACCATCGTAGGATCGAAGCCCGAACCCTGGTCCGTGACCCGCACCGCGACCTCTTCGACCTTGATATCGACTTCGACACGAACACGCTTCTGGGGATCGCTGCCATTGCCATAGAGCATGGCGTTGGAAAGGGCTTCGGTGAGTCCGACCCGGAAGTTCACGTTGAAACGGCGGGCGTAAGCGCAGCAAGTGGAACAGTGCCGCGTGACATACTCCACGGCGTGTTCGATCGAACGAATGTCGTTCGGCAACTCTAGAATGAGTTCCTGGTCCACCTACTATCCTCCGCTAGATCCGGACGGATTCCTAGAGTCCTTCGAGCGCCTCTTCGCGGGAATCGGCGATCGTGAAGAGCGTGTCCAACTTGGTAAGCTCGAACAGCGTACGCAGGTCTTCGTTGAGGCTGGCCAGGCGGAGCTCACCCTCTTGCTCACGAATCTTCTTGGAGAGGGATACCAGCACACCCAAACCGGACGAGTCGATGTAGCCTGTCTCAGAAAAATTGACGACAAACCTGCGTTCCCCATTCTCCAGCTCATTGAGAACCTTTTCTTTCAACTCCTGGCGATTTCCGACGATGAGCTGCCCTTCCACATCGATGACCGTCACGTCTCCCGACTTGCTCACCTGAAATGCCATGGGCCCTCCGCTTGAGTTGGGGCGCCCGGCACGGCCTCGCGCGCCGAACGGGTAAAAACGATAAGAGATAGCGACCCACCGGGGCAATGCTCACGTTTTGTCGCTTCGCACTGCTTCATCGGGTCAACCCGTGTCGGCGGCGGAATTCCGTGGCTCGTGGGCGAGTGGAACTCAATCCTCCGTGGGCCGCCGTAACCGCCGCAGGACGGGTTCGGAAACGAACTGGGACACGTCGCCCCCGAGACGGGAGATCTCACGGACGAGGGACGCGGAAAGAAAAGAATATTTCTGATCGGGGGTGAGGAATACGGTCTCGGCCCCACTCCATAACTCCCGATTCATCTGGGCCATCTGAAACTCATACTCGAAATCGGAAACCGCCCGTAAGCCCCGGATCACGAATCGGGCCTCGAGCTCCTGGGCGAGATCGACGAGGAGGCCTCCAAATTGACACACCTCGATCCGGCCCTCGCCTTGGAAAACCTCCTGGACCATTGCCAAGCGCTCTTCGACACCAAAGAGGCTGCCCTTCGTCTGAGATGCCGTTTGGGCAACAGCGACGACTACACGGTCCGCGATGGCTAGTGACCGACGAGCCACGTCCTCATGCCCCTTGGTGATCGGATCGAACGAGCCCGGATAGATGGCCACCACCGGCTGAACTCGTGTCATGATTTCGCCTCGACAATGGAAATGAGCGTGTCTCCGTACCGCCGTTGACGGAGCCCGGGAGAATCCGGAGTCACATCGGTTTTACGATGCTCAACCCAAAGCTGGGACGCAAACGGTGTCACTCCGAAACTCTCGATCAAGCGGGCCGCAAACCCCTTCCCGTACGGTGGATCGGCAAGGGCGAGGTCGAAAAACCCGGCCTTCAAGCGGCTCACGTAGTCCATCGCATCTCCACTCCAGATCTCCACCTCAGGCACCACGCCGAGCAGTTCTGCGTTGTCCCGTATCGCCTTCAAAGCGCCCCGGGCTCGTTCCACAAACACGACGCTTTCGGCGCCGCGGCTCAATGCCTCGAACCCCAGCGCCCCGGAGCCCGCGAATAGATCCAAGACCGTGGCGCCTTTCAAGCTCGGACCCAGCGCCGCCATCCACGATTCCCTCACCCGATCGGACGTGGGCCGTACGTCCCGACACCGAAGGGCCTTGAGACGACGTCCTCGCCATCGCCCGGCAATGATTCTCACCCCGCGACCTGCTTCGTTTCCTCAACGCCCTTCTCTTCGCCCGCCGATAGGGAGGGCTTCGCAGTGGACCCCTTCCCATCTGAGTGACGCACGTCGAGGACGTGGGCCTCGACCTGCCGGCGCCCTCGGAAGACGCCGAGTTTCAGCTTGAACACGAGGTCCACCGGGCCGGTTCCGAGGCTACCTGGAGCCACGCGATCGATGAGCCCGAAGCCGATGGCGTCGACCGTATGATCGGCTTCAGTGATCTGGAGCTTGAGGTGGCCCTTCCCCACTTCTCGGGCGGGGCCCGTCAAAGCCACCTGGCGGGCCAGAAACACCGGCGCAGGATTACCCATACCGAACGGCCCCAAGTAGGAGAGGAGGTGCACGAGCTCTTCCGTCATGGCTGCGAGCGGGATCTTGAGTTGTGGCCTGAGGACGGGACGCGGCTGCTCCCCGCGAAGGCTCTTGCGGACCTCAGCATTGAAAGCGTCCCGGAAGCTCCCGATGCGATCCGCCGCCATATCCATGCCCGCCGCCGCGCGGTGCCCGCCGAAGCGACCCAAGTGTTCCCGGCAGGCGTCGACCGCGGCAAGGAGATCGAATCCCGGAATCGACCGTGCGCTACCCCGGCTCCGCCCATCCGCAATGGCGACCAACACGGTTGGGCGGTGGATCCGTTCGACGATCCTCGAGGCGACAATACCGATCACACCCGGGTGCCACCCCTCCCCCTCGAGCACGACGCCGAAGTCCTCAGCAGAGTCGAACGACCCCTCCAGCTGGTCGAGGGCCTCTCGTAACGTCCGCGCTTCTTCCTCACGCCTCAGGTCGTTCGCCTCTTCGAGACGGTCGGCCAGAGCCGACGTGTGCGCCACGTCGTCCGACATGAGCAGCTTGAGCGCAATCATCGCCTCCGCCATCCTCCCCGCGGCGTTGATGCGGGGGGCGATGCGGAACGCGACTTGCCCGGCATCGATCGGTCCGTCGTCGAGTCCGGCTCGCACCATGAGGGCCCTCAAGCCGGGAAGCTTCGTCTGCGCCAACGCTTTGAGACCGTAACGAACCAACGTGCGGTTTTCTTGATTGAGAGGCACCACGTCGGCAATCGTGGCGAGCGCCACCAGATCGAGCGACGCATACAACTCTTCCATGTCGATCCCCTCCGCCTTCACGAGGGATTCGCACAAGCGATACGCCACTCCGGTGCCGCACAGGGCCTTGTTCGGATATTGGCAGTCGGCGCGATTCGGATTGACGACCGCGAGCGCCGGAGGCAGCGTCTCCGCTGGCGTATGGTGATCGGTGATGATCACATCGAGGCCGGCGGCGTTCGCTTCCGCCACGGCCTCGTGGGCCCGAATCCCGGAGTCGACCGTGAGGATCAATCCTGCCCCGGCTTCCCTCGCGGCGGCGTTCCCCGCGGCACCGAAGTCGTAGCCATCCCGCAACCGATGGGGCACGAAGGGGATCGCGTTCCCTCCGATCCTGCGAATCCAGCGGGTCAGGAGGGTGGTACCCGCGATCCCATCCACGTCGTAATCGCCGTGTACGAGAATCACTTCTCCTTCTCGAACCGCGTCGAGGACCCTTTCCGTGGCTGTAGCCATCCCTGCGAGCGCATCGGGGGCGTCGAGCTCGGACAGGAGGGGCCGTAGGAAGGCCTTCGCTTGATCAGGATCCGCAAGGTCGCGTTGCACCAACAGCGCGCATATTATCTCCGGAAGGGAGAGCGCCTCCCGGAGCGACTGCACGGCAGCGGGATCCGCCTCGCCGGGCTCCTCCCACCGGGGCTTGACCGCGGGGATCGATGACGGGGGAGTCAGATCCACTCCTTCCATGTCAGCGGCTCACCGAAGCGGAACGTCCTAGAAGGCTGTTGAAGAAGTACAGTGGGCTGCGTCGTTGGGGATGCCACGGTCTCAGGCCCTAGGCGGAGCGAAGACGCCATAGTCGTAGCTACGGTTAGGAGCTCCAACAATGGGGATGGGGCCGTGCCACCCCAACCCTTCAACGTGCAGGGTCATGCCCATTCATGTTCGTGGGCACAGGGCGGTTGTGCCGTTGATCCTGCGTCTCTCCTCCTCGCCGTAGCGTTGCTACGCCTCGTCGTCGTTCCTTGTCTGAACCCGCACAAGCGCCATCTGCGCGACCCGCTGTACTTCTTCAACAGCCTTCTACCCGTCGGCGGTCGGTTCTCGCGGCCCGGTCTCCTCGACACCGGTTTCCTCATCACTGAGTTCCTCGGCAGCGGGTTTCTCGGCAGCGATGGCGTGGGCGCTCGCCCCGGCATCGGCTTGCTCCCAGGCATTGGCCGCCTCGAGCCTCGGCTTCTCAGCCGGGACCTCATCGGAGCCGACCTCCTCGACCGCCAACTCATCCGCAGGGCTATCGTCGGAAGCGACACTCTCGACTGGCGGTTCCTCGGCGGGAATATCCTCGAAGATGAGGCCCCCCAACGCCAGCGCCCCGGCAGGCGCCTCGTCCGTGTCGGCCTCCTCTTGGGCAACCTCAGAGGCCGACGCTTCTTCAAGCGCCTTGGCTTCTGAGACCGCAGCCCGCTCCGCGTCTCTCAGATCCGTCGACTCCTTGAGAGCTTGCCCGATCCTTTCTCCCTCTTCCCGAGCGAGAGCGAGTCCCTCAGCGGATTCAGGCGTCAAGATCACTCCACAGCCCTCGCACCGGAACATCTCATCGGTGTGGCGTATCTGGTTTCTAACCTGGAGCGGGACCATGTTGTAGCAGTTGCCGCACGCGCCATCCTGAGTGAGTTCCGCGACGGCCACTTCTCTGGCTCCGGCCATGATACTGTCGTAGATCCGACGCTCGTCTGGATCGATTCCGGCCGCAAATGCGTCTCGGTCGGCCTGAAGCGTCTCGAGCTTGCCTTCAGATTCCGCTTGCTCTTTAACCAACTCCTTCCGGCGGGGCTCGACTTCGGCCAGAGCCTCACGGTACACGGCCTCCTGTTCCTCGTGCCGATCCTCCAAGCGTTTGATCTGGTCCAGGAGACTCAGCGCTTCCTGCTCTTCACTTTCGAGGGCTCGCCGGACCATCTCCAGTTCAGCATGCACCGCCGCCTCTTCGCGCACGTTCCGGACCGCCTCCATGCGTCCTTGAAGCTTGGCCCCCCGGACCCTCCGCTCTTCGATCGTCAGTTCGAGCCTGTTTTCCTCAAGCTTGATCTCCGTGAGTCGCTTTTCGAGAGCCTCGACTTCCTGCTCCAGCCGAAGCACAGGTGCATCGACTTCCTCCAGGAGGGGCTCGAAGCCCTCCGATGCCGACCGAACGGCGGCGATCTTCTGGTCCAACTGCTGGAGTTCCTTCAGGGGTGTTCGTGTCTGTGGTGTCATGAAACGCTCTTCGCTCGAATGGCCTCAAAGGGCTCTAAAGGTGATTGTCCTTCCGTGCTCTATGTGCGGCCGGCGACCAGTCCCTCCCCAATTCCCGCCGCTCTTTGCTGAGCCGAGCTTTTTCCCTGAGGAGTTGGGTCTCTTGCTGCTCGTCCAAGGTATTCTGTAGGAGATGGTCCACCGCGTCGAGCCTCTCCTGCATCAAAGTACTGAGAATCTTGTTCAACGATTCCTCGAAAACCCGATGCGCTCGGTTGAGTTCCGTCGGATCGGCCAGCAATTCTTCCAGCACGCGGGCGGCCTCCGGAGCCATCTTCTCCGGCGGATGCGTCAGGTCGTGATCCGCCAAAAGGGCCTCGAAGACAGCACGATACCTGACGTCCACAAAGTCGTGAGGACCGAGGCGCTCACCGACACGCTCGATCCAATCGCGGTCCTTGGTCATGAGAAGGAGCAACTCGCGCTCCGGCCCCATTTCGGGCACGAAGGCTGCAGGCGTGCGGCGGTGATCTTGCCGCCGGGTCACCCTTTGCGGCACGGGGCGGGGCGCGGACCGCACCAATTCGCCCTCCAGGGTGTCCCGCCGTACACCGGTTCGCTCTGAGACCTTCGCAATGTAGATATCGCGCAACGCGGGATCCTGCACAGCGCGAATGGTCGGAAGCAGCCGGTCGATGGCCGCACGTGTGTGTTCGATACTCCTGAAATGATCGTGCTCTTCGAGGATCTGTAGCTTCCGGTCGAGAACGTCCACGGCCCCATCGATGTGGCCTTGAAGCGCTTCGGCCCCCTCGGCGTGAACGATCGTGTCCGGATCCTCTCCCGGAGGGAGCGTAACGATGCATGGGTGCACGCCCCCGGCCAAAAGCAGATCCGCGACCCGGAACGACGCCTTGAGCCCGGCGCCGTCACTGTCGAACAGGAGGTGAGCCCTCGACGTATAGCGACCGAGAACGGCCACCTGGTCGGGAGTGACCGCCGTTCCGAGTGGAGCGACCACGTTCTCGAATCCCGCGGCCGCGAGGGACACGACGTCCATGTAGCCCTCCACTATGAGAGCCGTCTCCCGCCTGCGGATCGCATTCTTCGCCCAATTCAAACCGTAAAGGATTTCGCCTTTGTGATAGATCGGAGACTCAGGGGAGTTGACGTACTTGGGCGATCCCTCCCTTCCGGCACCCAGGACCCGGCCACCGAAACCCACCACCTTCCCGGAAAGACTCTCGATGGGAAAGATGAGCCGGTCGCGGAACCGGTCGTAGGCGTCCTTTTGTTTTTCGCTGCGCGTCACGAGGCCCACTTCGATCAGAACATCTTCCCCGATGCTGTGGTGCGAGGCCGCCTCGTGAAGCCCACGCCAGGCATCGGGAGCGTACCCGAGTCCGAAACGCTCGGCGGTCTCCCGGTCGATACCGCGTTCCTGCAAGTACGCGCTCGCCGGGCGGCCCACCTTCTCGTCCCACAGCGAATCCTGGAAGAACATGCGTGCAAAGGCATTGGCCTCGTAAAGGTGCTGAAACGGATCCTCACCGCTCTGGCCCCGGTTCACTTCTCTGATCTCTATGCCGGTGCTGGCCGCCACGTGCTTGACAGCATCCACGAAGCTGATACTGAGTCGCTTGATGAGGAACGCGAAGACGTCACCGGACTCCCCGCACCCGAAGCACTTGTAGAACCCTTTCGCTGGGACCACGTAGAAGCTCGGTGTCTTTTCGTCGTGGAATGGGCAGCAAGCCTTGTAGTCCTTCCCGGATCTCTTCAGAGGTACGATGTCGCCGATCACCTGAACGATGTCGGCCCGGGCGCGAACCTCCTCGACCTGATCGTCCGGGATCATCCTAGAAGGCTGTTGAAGGAGTACAGTGGGCCGCGTTGGGGATGCCACGGTCCCAGGCCCTGGGCGGAGCGACGACGCCATAGTCGTAGCTATGGCCAGGAGCTCCAACAACGGGGATGGGGCCGTGCCATCCCAACCCTTCAACTTGTAAGGTCATACCACTCTCCTTCGCGGGCACAGGGCGGTTGTGGGGTTGATCCTGCGTCTGTACTCCTTCAACAGCCTTCTAAGCTCGCCACCGTAACGCCCGCCCCACCCTCAGTGCGCTCGCCAACCCGGAACGCGGACACCCGACCATCGTCTTCGAGCAGTGTGGTCACCCGTGCTCGCACTGCGCCGGTCCCTTTGCCATGGATGATCCTCAGTTCCGTCAGTTCGCCAAGGATCGCCGCATCTATGGAACGCAACAACGCCTGGTCCACCTCGTCCACCCGGAGCCCGCGAAGGTCGACCTCCGTGTGGACCGGTCCGTCGGGAGCCTTCCACAAGACGGAACCCGCCGAAGTATCCTGGGCCCCTTCGCCTTGGTTCACCAACTCCAGATCCGCAACGTGCGCCTTCATGCGGATACCGGACGCGTCGATGACGACGCGGTCGTCTCGCACTTCCGCCACCACCCCTTTCAATCCTCCGTCGAGGAGCCGGACACGATCGCCCGGCGTGAAGGTCGCGGAGCCGGACCCCTTCCGGCCGCCAGGTCGGAGTTCTTTTTGACGGCGGGCCGCGTCCTCGACCCTTTGCCGGGAACTGCGCGCGGCGTTCTCCAGCTCCTTTGCGGACGACGCCTCCCGAACCTCGCGGATGGCCTCCTCGACCTCCTGTCGAGCCTCCATCAAGATGCGCCGCGCCTCCTCACGGGCTCGCCTCTCAGCTTCGCGCTCTGTATGGCGGAGGTCGGCTTCGCGGGCCTCTACCTCCGCGCGCAGGCCGGCGGTCTCCTCCCGCTCACGACTCAACGTGCCCACCAGTTCGAGGGCCTCCTTCTCCTTCTTTTCGAGCCGCGCGAGAAGATCCTCCATGGAGGCGTCACCCCCCTCCATGTGGGACTCCGCCCGCTCGAGAACGTGGGCGGGAAGTCCCAGGCGGTGGGCGGTGGCCAGACCATAGCTGCGCCCGGGCCTCCCCTTAACGAGTTCGTATGTGGGCTTCATCCCGTCGGGGTCGAACTGGAGGGCGGCGTTGACGACACCACTGCCCTCAGTGTCGAGCCGCTTCAAGGCCCCTAGGTGGGAAGTGACCACCGCGGTGGCGCCCCTCTGGGAGAGGTGCTCGATCAAAGCCTGTGAGAGTGCCGCGCCCTCAGCCGGATCGGTACCCGTTCCCATCTCATCGAGAAGAACCAGCGACCCCTTGCCGGCGCTCTCGACGACCTCCTTCCAAATCGTCAGGTGGGCGGAAAACGTCGAAAGATTTTCCATGATGGACTGCTCGTCTCCGATATCGGCGAAGATCGAGTCGAAGATCGGAAGTCGGGTGCCCTCCTCGACCGGCGGGACGACGCCACTCTGAGTCAGGGACGCGATCAGCCCCACGGCCTTCAGGAACACACTCTTGCCGCCCGTATTGGGGCCGGAAACGACCACGATGCGCTCACCGGGCTCCAAGCTCAGGTCGAACGGCACGACGGGGTCATCGGAATTCGCCAGTAGCAGTGGATGGCGGCCCCGAACGATCATCCAGCCCTCCGACTCGCCCGAGAGCGCGGGGCGGCAAGCCCCCCATTCGCTGGCAGCCTGAGCCCGAGCCGCGAGTGAGTCGAATTCGACCAGCGCTTCCCAGCTCGCCGTCAGTGACGGATGCAGGGGTCGTAGCGTCTGTGTAATCTCTGAAAGGACGCGATGGATCTCCCTCGTTTCCTCCCGCTCCAGCGCCCGCAACTCGTTCGTGAGCTCGATGGCCATGGGCGGCTCTACGAAGAGGGTCCCACCCGTATGGGATTCATCATGAACGATTCCACCCACGTCTCTCTTTCCCTCTCTGCGAACGGGCACGACGTAGCGTCCGTCGCGAACGCCGACGGACGCATCCGCGACCCTGACCCGCTCGGGCAGATTCGCGACGAACGCCTCAAGCTTCCGCACGATCTTGTTCCGCGAGCCGCGAAGTTGCTTGCGAATTCGCCTGATATCGGGGCTGGCGGTGTCCAGAATTTCTCCCGAATCATCCGTGGTTTTCGCGATGCGGGTCTTGAGATTCGGGTCTGTATGCAGCCTGGCTCGGATAAATGCGAGAGCCTCGAAAGACTCAGCATCCAGCGCCTCAGTCAACTGACCTCCGGAGACGAGCGAAACACCTACGGCGTACAGCTCTACCCCATCCAACACGCTTCCCTCGATCGCCAGGCGCTCGAAAAGCGGCAAACAATCAGGGATCTCGAGGGGCGACCAAGTTGAGCTCGCCTTCAGAAAGGCTTCCGTCTCCGATACTCGGGTGAGCTCACGCTCCACCCAGTCGCGATCCACATGCGGCCGTAGAGAGAGGACGGCCGCGCGTCCAGCCTCAGACGTGGCGTGCCCCGCCACCTGTTCAAGGGCTCCATGGAAGCCCAGAACGGTGAGGGCGTGCCCGTTCATCCCACGGAGGCGCGGGAGAACCGTTTTAGAATCACGCGAGTTCTTCCCGGACGATGCGGTTCGCTTCCTTTCCATCGAAGCGTCCCCGAATCTCAGGCATGATTCGGCCCATCACTGCACCTATTTCGGTGGCGCCGGAATCGATCGCCTCGCGGACGATGGCCTGCACGTCGGACTCAGACAGCGCCGGGGGTAAGTAGGCCTGGAGTATGGCGGCCTCCTCAGATTCCTTGTCGGCCAATTCAGGGCGTCCGGCGTCCCTCATTTGCTCCGCCGCGTCACGTCGCTGCTTGATCGCCTTGGCGACGACGACCAGAATCCCCTCGTCATCCAACTCCTCTCCGACCTCGATTTCCCGATTACGAACCTCTGAAAGCAGGGTCGTGAGGACTACGGTGCCCAACCGATTTCGCGCCTTGCGAACCAAGATGAGGTCCTCTCGGAGCCTCGTCTTCAGATCTTCCGACATGGGGTGAAAGCTACCCGTGAGCTACGGGAGGGTCAACGCGAAGAGAGAGGTCGCAGCGCCGGCGCAGTAACCGGCGGCGGCGCGCCCGCCGGCGGCGTAAATATCGTCTCATCCAGCCATGGAGCCGCGTTCACCCGATGGCTATTCTCAGAGCGTTTCGGGGGAGTCGACGCTGTTTCCCAAGCCCTGTAAGGGTGATCGGAAAAGGGGGAATCATGAAGACGATACCAGATTTTGCGCGGGAGATCCTGAATTGTTCTCCCACTCCGGCACTTCCGCTCCCGCGCCTCCTCGAGGCCATCGAAGAGGCGACCGCCGGCCAGGTCGTCAACGCTGAGCGGATTCTGGCGGAAATTCGGGCGCGTCCCGACCTGTTTCGTGTGCTCGACCCCATGATCGGCCCTTGGCGTCGTGCGACGGCCAAGCCAGACGAGGTCCCGCCGTGGAGCCCTGAGACGTGGGTTCTCTGCCTCGATCCCGACACCGGGACGAGCTCATCGGTATCGGCCCGGACGGCCGAGAGCCTTCGGTGCCTGGGAAGGAAGGGTTGATGAGAATTCGGCAACGGCCATGGCGCGTTGGCTCGTGCTGATCGCGCGGTGTGCCTCAGTCAGCCGACGGGCCGCGTGAACCACCCGGTGCGCCACTCTCCCTCGGCGTCGACGTCTTCGAGCCTGAAGCCTAGAAGAGCCGTGGATTGGGACATTCCAAGCCACTCTTCTTCCGTGATCCCGCTCAAGATCATCCACCCCCCCGGCCTCAGCGCACCGGCGAAGCTCTCCAGGAGCGGCACCAAGACCCCCGTCTGAATGTTGGCCAAAATGCCATCGAAGGGTCCCCGCCCATGAAGCCAGTCGGGGGTCACGGACGCTCCCTCGACACGGACGGACTCGGCGACCCCATTAATGGCCGCGTTCTCCCGAGCGGCTTCACAGGCATAGGGATCGATATCCACTGCCAGGACAAACCGCGCACCCAGGCGGGTAGCGGAAATCGCCAGAATGGCGGAACCGCAACCCGCATCGAGAAGCCTCTCGCCGGGGGACAGAGCCCGATCCATCAGCCTGAGAGCCCCCCGTGTGGTCTCATGCTCGGCGGTGCCGAACGCAATGCCGGGGTCGATGGTGACCACGACCGCGCCCTCGATAGCTTCGGCCTCACACCAGCTCGGGGTGACGACCAAACGGTCGGTGATCGCTCTCGGTCCCAGTCCCTGCCTCCACAAAACAGACCAATCTTCGTGGTCCTGCCAACTCCAAATCAGGTCGATGTGGTCGAGACCCGCGGCCTCCCGTAGCACGTCTTGAGCCCGCTGCACGAACGCCTCCGGGTCTGCAGGCGGGAGCACGTACGTGATCAAGCGACCGTCCGCCTCCTGCACTCCCCTCGCGCTGAGGCCAAAAAGGGGCTCGACCAGGAGTTCCGATACCGTGGGTGAGACCGAATCGACTGAGATGGCCAACCAGCGCTCGGGTGTGGCGTCGGAGGATTCCGAGGCGTCGATCACGCCTGGGTGAACGCCTCTTTGACCCGGGACCATATGCTCCTGCCGGAGTCTCCATCCAGTTTCTCGGGCGCTGGTTCCTCCAGGTCACGAAGCGTACGAATCGCTTCTTCCTGATCCGCCGTCAGTCGCTCCGGCGTCCACACCACGATTCGTACGAGTTGGTCTCCCTTACCGAGCCCATGGAGTTCTGGGAGCCCCAGCCCTCTGAGGCGCAAGACCTCTCCGCTCTGGATTCCCTTCGGAAGGGTCAATCTGACCGTCCCGTCCACGGTCGGGACCTCGGCCTCATCCCCCAAAGCCGCTTGGGAGAAGGTGATGGGCAACTCGTATCGCAGGTGCGCCCCATCGCGTACAAATCGTGGGTCCTCCTCGACCTCAATCAGCACCAGGACGTCTCCGCGCGGACCACCCCTCGGTCCCATGTGCCCCTCACCACGCATGGTGATGAAGTTCTCGGACGTCACACCTGGCGGGATCTCCACCTGGATGGGCCGCTCAGAGCGGGACCGTCCCTCCCCGTGGCACGTGGGGCACGGCTCTTCGATGATGCGACCCTCACCCCGGCACGCGCGGCACGGCACCACGCTGATGAACTGCCCGAATACGGTTCGCTGTGCCTGCCGCACCTCCCCCGACCCCTGACACGTCGCGCACGGAGTCGGTGCCGCTCCGTCGGCACTCCCGCTTCCCGAACACCGTTCGCAGGTGTCCAGGATCGCCACCTTCAAGGTCTTGACCACGCCCGTGGCCACCTCCGGGAGGGTGATGCGCACCCTGACCTTGATGGCCTGGCCTTGAGTTGCCGATCGGGATCCGCCTCTCTGTTGCCTTCCGCCAAACAGGTCCTCGAAACCCCCGAAATCCCTCATGAAGACCTCGAGCGCGTCGGAGAAATCTAACCCCCCGAATCCGCCAGCCCCATCCGCACCACGCTTCAGCCCCTGCTCTCCGTACTGATCGTAGATCGAGCGCTTCTCAGAATCCCGGAGGACTTCGTAAGCCTCAGTCACCTGCTTGAACCGGTCGTCGTTCTCCTTGGAGTCCCGGTTCCGATCAGGATGGTACTTCAAGGCCAGCTTACGATACGCCTTCTTGATTTCGTCCGAGCTGGCGCCCTTTGAGATGCCCAGCAATTGATAGTAGTCGGCCATTAGCTTTGCGAGAATCCGTTTCTAGTGTGGTGTTCCAGAAGTGGGCTAGACACCGAGAACACTGTTGACCAGCGTCGACGTATAGTCGACGATCGCGATCACCTTGTCGTACGGCATCCGGGTGGGGCCGATCACGCCGATCACACCCTTGAGTCGTCCCACCCGGTACTCCGCTGTGACCAGCGTGAAGTGGGACAGGGCCTCCTGGGGGTTTTCGCTCCCGATGGTGATCTTTAGTCCGCCCCCGTGCTCCCGGTTCCCCAGAACGTCGGCGAGCAGAGACCTTTGTTCCGTCAGCTCGATGAGCCCTTTGAGGCGCTCTCCGGTGTTGAACTCCGGCTGGGACGCGAGGACGCTGGTCTGGCCGAGATGGACCTTGCCCTCTTGCAGCGGCGTCCAATCGAAGAGCTCAGAGCTGGACTGAACGAAGATATTCAAGAGCTCGTCGGCCCCGCCGCCTCCCATCCCCGTATCCCTCAGCCGGTCGGGAAGGGTCTGCCTGATCGCCTGGAGCGTCAGGCCCGCCAACCGCTCGTTGAGGACCTGCGTCACGCTCGTCAGAACGTCGGGCTGGACCTCCCCTGGTAGATCGACGTAAACCGTGTGGACAAACCCGCTCTTGATGGACATCACCATCAAGATTTTCGCGCTCGAGACCTGAATCAGCTCCAGTCGTTCGACGATCGCTTCCTCCAGACTCGGAGCGACCGCCACGCCCAACTCTCTCGAAAGGAGGCTCAGGGCCCGGATCGCACGCTGCACGAGTCTCTCGACCGCTGAGGATCCTCCGATCTCGATCTCCTGGACGAGGCGCTCACGCTCGACGTCCGTCAGCGGCTGCGGCCGCATGATCCGATCTACATAGAAGCGGTAGGCCTGGTCCGTCGGGATGCGTCCCGCGGAGGTGTGGCGATGGAAGAGATACCCCTTGGTCTCAAGGTCTCTCATCGTATTCCGCACGGTAGCCGGCGATACTCCGAGATTGAACTCCTTCGCCAGCGTCCGGCTCCCCGCCGGCTCCGCGGAATCCACGTACGTACGGATCACGGCCTCGAGCACGTGTCGCTCGCGCTCTGAGAGATCCTGACCGATCGTTTGGAGGTTATCCGGACTCATTCTTAAAAATATCAAGAAACGACGTTTCGCGCGCTGGAAGATCGAATTTCCGACGGCATCCAGTCAACGCCTTACCCCTAGATCTCCGCGTCCAGTTCGAGGATGAGGCGATCCATGACCAGCCATCCCTTGGGCGTCAGTCGCACCACATTTTCTTGCGCTACCGCCAGAGCGCTCTCCTCCCAGCGCGCCGTCCGGTCCCGGGCCGAAGAGGGCAGACCGTGCAAAGAAATCCCCCGCTTGGTTCTCAGCCCAAACCAGATCCGCTCGAGCCGGATTTCATTCACGCCGAGTTCCTCCTC
>Ga0310121_10000414_pt1 | contig 46901 bp, 48 predicted proteins | sample CB27_Tmax_986_MG_FD_203504 | JGI IMG/M metagenome (GOLD analysis project Ga0310121, IMG submission 203504) | Marine microbial communities from Western Arctic Ocean, Canada - CB27_Tmax_986 | ecosystem: Environmental > Aquatic > Marine > Oceanic | place: Canada: Western Arctic Ocean | collected... | reverse complement strand
GAACCGGCACGCCGATATCGACACCGATGGTCGGCTCGTGCGACTCATCTCCCGCGGGCGAGGTGCGGGGTCCTCCCCAGGTGGGTCGCGAGGACACGGCACCGATCGGCCGCTCCGCGCTGGGACGTTCTGCCCCTGCATCGGTGAGGTGATCGTCGCGGGGAAATCGCGCGATCAGCGCCTGCGGATCGAGGCCGAGGTACTGAGAATACGAGCGCAGGAAGCCGCGCGCATACACCGGTGCCGGGATGAGCTCGAACTGCTCATCTTCGAGAGCCTGGAGGTAGCGCCGTGAAATGCGGGTGTCGCGCTCGGCGTCCTCCAAAGTGCGGCCACTCACTTCGCGGGCCTGCACCAGTTGCTGACCGATGCCCAGCCCCATCATTTCCGCACTCCGGGAGTTCGAAGGTACCACCTCCCCCAAGGGCGAACAAACCCAGCTCGGTACGGGCCTCTGCGGGCCGAACGCCGGAGTGCGCGTCGGCCGATCAGGCGACCGGGAGCACGTCGAGTTGGTGCTGCTTGACCTCAGCCATGACCTTCGCGCCCGTCTCATCGTCCGGCTCGATGACGGGCAGGCGCGGCGCGCCGATCTCGGCACCGAGCTGACGCAGGATGTAGCGGATCGTGCTCGGGCTGCCGTTGAGGAAGCAGGCGTTCGTGAGGCGCACGAGCGGCCGGTGGATCGCCGCCGCCGCGGCGATGCTGCCTTCGCGAACGTGCTCGAGCATCGCCCGCTGCTGCCCGGCGACAATGTGGGCCGTGACGCTGATCGCGCCGTAGGCGCCGAGGCACCAGAGGTGGAAGTTGTCGTTGTCATTCCCGCTCCAGATGCGGAAGTCGGGGGCCGCCTCCATCACCTGAGCGGCCGCATGGAGGTCGCCATTCGCTTCTTTGTTCCCCACGATGTTCGGGATCTCGGCGAGCTGCAGAAGCGTGTCGACGGTCATGTTGGTGCCGACGCGGCTGGGCACGTTGTAGACGATCACGGGTAGGCTCGTGCTCTCCGCGATGCGACGGAAATGCTCGACGATTCCTGCCTGGGGCGGGCGCAGGTAATAGGGCGCGACGGCGAGGATCGCGTCTACGCCTGCGCCTTCGGCGCGCTTGGCGAGGACGGTCGAGTGGCGCGTGTCGTTCGTCCCCGCGCCCGCGACCACGGTGCCGCCCGACCCGACCTCCTGCTTCGTCTCCTCCCAGAGGCGCGCCTTCTCGTCGTCGCTGAGCAGAGGCGCCTCGCCCGTCGTTCCCGTGACCACGACGCCGTGGTTCCCGGCGCGGACGAGGGAGGCGGCCAGGCGACGGGCGTGGCCGTAGTCGACCTCGCCCTCGGCGGTATAGGGGGTGACCATCGCGGTCATCAGGCGGCCCAGCTCAGACATAAAGCGCTCCCGAAAGTGGACGACCAGTTTAGCGCGGACCAACGGGCGCCGCCTACGGGTCCCCAGCACACGCGAACGCCCCGGCGACTATCGCCGGGGCGTTGCGCGATTTGACCGCAACCGCGAGCGGTTAGCGGGAGGGAATCTAGACGGCTCCCGGCTGCGGGGCTTCGGCGGGGCGGCCTTCGTTCACCAGCGTGGCGATGCGCTCGGCCACGGTGACTTTCAGATCGGCCGCTTCCTCGGGCGTCTTCTTGCCGTCGACGACGGCAAGATCGATGCGGTCGTGCGCCGCCGCGACGAGCGTGTCGATGACGAGCTGCGGATCGACGCCGTTCGCACTCGCGACATCGGCGATGGTGCTGCCCTCACCGAGGTCGCCCTTGAGGTCGTCCACGGTGATGCCAATGGCATCGGCGACGGCGTCGAGGCCGGCGCCCACGCGCTGGTGCTTCATGTGCGCGCGGATGCGATCGCCGGTGCCTTCGGGCGGGCCTTCGTTTACGAACTGGGCCGCACGATCGGCGAGCTGAGACTGCATCTCTACGGCACGGTCGGGGTCGAGCCCGTTGCTAACGGCCTCGTCGATGCGGGCCGTGCCCTGCGCCACGAGCGCGTCGACGACGGTTTGCGCGTCCACGCCCTGTGAGCTCGCGTAGCTACCCACAGTCTCGCCAGCGCGCATCGCCTGGACGAGGTCGGAGGTCTCGACGCCAATCGTAGCGGCGGCAGTGCCGAGCGCTGCGCCGAGGCGTTGCGCCCCCCGGTGCTTGTGCTGCCCGGGCTCGGGCGGCGTGCTGTCCATGAGCTGGGGCAGCATCTCCTGAGCCTTCGCGAGGATCGCGCCGGCGCGCTCTGCGTCGATGTCGCCCGCGGCGACCTTCTCGTCGAGCTTGTCGCTCAGGGCGGCGAGTGCGCTCGCCTGAATGACGGCCGAGTCGAGGCCGCCGGCCTGCTGGAAGGCGTCGAACATCTGGAAGAAGGGCTCGCGCTGGAACCCGTTCTGGGCGAGGATCTCGTTCACGGTCAGGCCCTCGGCGAAGCCGTCGCTGAAGACGGAGGCATCGAGCCCGGATACATCGAAGATTGTCGCGAGGGCGCCGCCGCTCGCACGCTTGTGCGGGCGCTGGCCCTCTTCGGTCGCGTTGCTCTCGTCTGCGCCGTCCCCACCGGACTGCGCGGCAACGAGGCTCGCCCCACCAAGGGCGCCGGCCGCCAGCACGCCTGTGGCGCTGATGGCGAGCAGCCGGTTCCTATCAAAGCCTCTCATGGTGTTCTCCTTCTCGTGTTTCCGGACCCGGTGCCGAGCGGGGCCTCGTGGTCCAGTCATCAAGCGAATGGCGGGGCCGCCGCGGGAGGTGACGGCGGCGTGACGAAGCAGTGCGCTTGGCGTTAACCGCAGCTTTCGGCAGCGGGGCAGTGACAGCAGTTTGTCCTGGGGGCAGGGCCGTGCCAGACTCGGCGCCCCAGGCCGGCAGCGAGCACACGTGAGCGACCACGACTTCCTCCCCGACCGCCCCGGCGTTCTGCCCATTCAGCGCCTCCGCTTGGCCGCGGCGCACGGGGCGATTCACGACCCCGACGGGGGCGGCGTTCCCGACGCCAGCTTCCAGCCCGCGAGCGTGGATCTGCGCCTCGGCCGCGTGGCGCACCGCCTCCGCTGCAGCTTCCTTCCGGGCGACGAGCCCGTCGAGGCGAAGCTGCAGGAGTATTCGCTTGGGGAGATCAGCCTCGGCGGCCGCGGGGCGGTGCTCGAAATCGACCGGCCCTACCTGATCCCGCTGGTGGAGGAACTGCGCCTCCCCCCAGGCGTGCGGGCGCGCGCCAACCCCAAGAGCTCGACCGGACGGCTCGACATCTTCACCCGCGTCATCAGCGACCGCAGCCACCGTTTCGACGAGGTCGCCGACGGCTACTCCGGCAAGCTCTACCTCGAAGTCTTCAGCCGCTCCTTCACCGTGCGGGTGAAGGCTGGCCTCACGCTGAACCAGATCCGCTTGGCCGCGGGCGGGACGGCGCTCGAGCCAGACCTCGCCCGGCGCACACACGAGGGGGCGCCGCTCCTCTATCGGGACGGAGCGGCCGTCTCCGGCGCGGAGCTCGACCGCGACGGTGGCGTGTTCCTCAGCGTCGACCTCGAAGCAACGACTGCGGGCGAGGACGACGAAAGCGACCCCGCGACGGTGGTCGGGTACAAAGCCCGGCGCGAGAGCGGCCTCCTCGATCTGAGCCATTTCGAGAACAACCCGGACGAGTTCTGGGAGCCGATCTGGCGCGAGCGGGGGCGGCTGGTCCTGGGCCGCGAGCAGTTTTATCTGCTGCGCTCGAAGGAACGCGTGCGCATCCCGTCCGATCTCGCCGCGGAGATGGTCGCGTACGACCCCACGAGCGGGGAGCTGCGCACGCACTACGCCGGGTTTTTCGACCCCGGTTTCGGGCAGTTCGAGCACGAAGGCCCGCCCGGCGCCGCGGCCGTGCTCGAAGTGCGGGCGCACGACGTGCCTTTCATGATCGAGGACGGGCAGAAGGTGAGTAAGTTCTCCTTCGAGCCGATGGCCGAGCCGCCTGAGGTGCTCTACGGGGCGCAGGTCGGCTCGCACTACCACGGCCAGCCGCGCATGCTGAGCAAGTACTTTCGCCCCTTTCGCGGGCGGCAGATGCCCTTCCTCTTTGGCTAACCCCCGCCCGCTGCCTGCCGCTCGCGCGCCGCGACGGAGTACGGCAGCTCGCTCATGAGCTCGAGCTCCTCTTCCTCGAGGCAGTCGGCGAGGCCCTGCGCCCACTGCTGGAATTCGGGCTCCGCGGCAGCGAGGGCGAGGACCGAGCTGACATGGTTCGCGTCGGGCATCTCCCAGAGGTCGTAGCACTTGTTCAGGCGGCCGATGTTGCACTGATAGGCGCCATGCAGGCGCCAGCCCTTGCCCTCGAGCACGGGCACCAGGTACGACATGATCTCCTGGAACTCCTGCACCTTGCCGTACTTGCACTGCAGTCTCACGAGCATGAAGGGCATCGGGGACCTCCTCGGCGATCGTGAGCGGAGCCTAGAGGCGCCTACCGGGCACGGCAACGGCGTGCCGCTTGTGAGTCGCACGAACCCCCGTCACGAGGAGAAGGAGCGACGGTGCGCACGGCTCGCCGACTCGGTGGCGCGTCGCGCCCTTCGCTCGCGATACTGCCGCAACGCGCAGTCGCAGGGTTCTGGCCGCCAGCGTCGCCCTCGGGCTCGTTTCGCTCGCGCTGCTAACCGCCGCTTGCGGGGGCGAATCGCGGCCGCCGTGCCCGATCGCGGATGAGGCGCACTGCGACTTCGCGCTCACGATCGAGGCCGCCCTCGAAGGCGGCGACGCCGAGGCGATCGTCGCGCTTAGCGAGACGACCGCATACGAGTGCCCCGGACCGCGTGAACGGACGCCGGAGCTGAGCCTGGTCTGCGCAGGCGCGGCCGCGGGTGAGGTCCGCGATGGGTACCCGATCTTGCGGCTGGGGGCGGAGGACGGCGCCCTCGACGCGGCCGAATACCACGAGCTGCTCGAGGGCTGGGGCGACATCGGCCACCCCAAGGCGATCGATCGCTACGGGAACGGCACGCTCAAGCTGACGACGGTCGGCTGTGCGGCCGGCGGTGGCGGTACCTGCGCCGCCGCGCGCGGAGTGGCGCTCACCGCGCGGGACCTCGGGCGGACGCGCGCGGTCTTCTGGTTCGTGGTCGAAGCGCGCCCGGAGCCCGCGATCGTGGCGGTCGCAATAGGGCCCGTCCCGGAGGACTGCCGCGAGTCTGACGAAGACCAGTGCCGGCTGATCGTGGGCGGGGAGGTCCTGCAGCCGGACCTGAACGCGCTCAGCGGCTACGAGGTCGCTCGCGCTGGGGGCGGGGGCGCGACCGTGCGCTTCGTCAGCTGGGAGCGCTGAGCGCGGCCAGCACGAGATCGCGGGCGAGTGGGGCGGCGAGCAGGCGGCCCGAGGGGCCGTCGTCGAAGACGACGGCGGCGAGGGCGCCAGGCGCCGCCTTTGGTGAGTAGGCGACAAAGAGCACGTGTTCCTGGTCGTTCGTGTCTTCGGCCGTTCCCGACTTGCCGGCGAAGTCGCGGTAGCCCTGATTCGCGAAGGCCCAGGCGGCGGTCCCGCCGAAGTCGGCCACGAGTTCGAGACCGTGACGGAGGTGCGCCACCTGGTCATCGGTGAGCGGCAGCGCGCCCCGCTCTGTGGCTTCGGCGCTGGCGAGGATCGTCGGCGCACGAAGGGTAGCGACGGTGATCGCGGCGTAGGCGTTGGCCAGCTGCAGCGGCGTGATGAGCAGATCGCCCTGGCCGATGCCCAGGTTCACGGCGTCGCCGGGATACCAGGGCTCGCCCCGGGCGTCGACCTTCCAGGCGGCGTCGGGGACGAGCCCCGGCTCCTCGAAGATGCCTACGACGCCGGTCTCCGCCCCGTAGCCAAAGGCTCGGGCCATGTCTGAGAGGGCGCCGTCCGTAGTGTTGTAGAGCGTCAGCGCGACTTCGTAGAAGACGGTGTTGCAGGAGCGCTGCAGACCCTCAGCGATCGTGAGGAGGCCGCGCACGCCCTCCCAGTTCCGGCGGGGTGGATCGACTCCGTACCAGATCGCGCCACAGAAGATCCGGTCCGTGGTCGCGTAGTTGCCGGAGGCGAGACCGGCGGCGCCCGTGACCAGCTTGAACGTCGAGCCGGCGGAGTAGAGCCCATGCGTGGCACGGTTGGCGAGGGGCTGGCCCTCGTCCGCGATAATCGCGGCCAGGGCGGACCCATCGCCGCGCTCGAACGCATCGGGGTCGTACGAGGGGGAGCTGTTCAGCGCGAGGATCGCGTTCGTCCGCGGGTCCAGTACGACGGCGGCGCCGCGCTGACCGGCTAGGCCCGCATGTGAAGCACGAAGGACCTCCGCATCGAGTGTGGTGTGCACATCGGCGCCGGGGACGAACTCGCGTTCGTAGAGCACGACCGGCTCCGCCCCACCAACGATCTCGAGGCGGGCGCCGATCTGACCCGCGAGAACCCCGTCCATAGCCGCCTCGATCCCGACCGCGCCGAGGCGGTCCCCGGGAAGGCGGCCAGTCCCGGCACGGAGCACGAGCTCCTCGGCGGTGTATTCGCGCGTGTACCCGACAACGTGGGCGGCAGCAGGCCCGAGGGGGTGCGTTCGCCGCGCCTCGAACCAGAGGAGGACGCCGGGGGTCGAGGCGGCGAGGCTGGCCCCCTCCTCGATGCGCGAATCCGGCACGACGCCGATGGGCACGCGCTGGCGCGGGCCGAGGGGGCTGGCGAAAGCGGCCGCCACCTCCCCGCGTTCGAAGCCGAAGGCGACGAGCGCGTCGCTGACGGTCGCCTGGTTGAGGACGAGGCTGCGGTCGAGGCCGACGATCCGGATATCGCTCGTGAGCGCGAGTGGCTCCCCGTCGCGGTCGTAGATACTGCCCCGTCGCGGGCGGCGCAGCTCGCCGCGGAACTCAGCGCCCTCGCCTAAGGCCGGGTGAACCGCCACGCGCGTCCAGTTCAGCCGCGGTAAGCCCTCTTCGGAGGGGGCGATGTGAATCACGGTGGTGTATTCGAGATCCCCGAAATACGCTGTTTCGAGGCGGACCCGGAGGGTGGCGCGCTGGGCATCGACATCGCCAACCCGGACCTCGAGTCGCTCGACGGCCGTCTCCTGACTGAAGTTGGCGTAGACCCCCGAAAAGACGGCAAACGGGTAGACGCGCCGCGCCGGTGGCGCGAGCAGGTCGTACATCGCGGCGAGGTCGTCACGCTCCCAGGCCGCGGCAAAGCGCTCGGCCACTGCTCGCGGCGCTTCGGCGGGAGGGAGCGGCGTAGGGACGGGCGTGGCCTCGGGCACGACCGCTACTGGAGCGGCCGCATCGCCCACAAATGCGCGTACACCGGCGATCGTGCCGCCCACGGCAATGCCGATCACCACCGACGCCAGAAGGAACGCCCGTAGGGTCATGTCCTACCTACGCGTGATCCCCGCCACGATGATTGTAGCAGTGGTGCTCTTGGCCGCCTGCCGCGAAGAAAATGGCGGTGCCGTCAACGAGCTGCCGGGCCCTACCGTGGTGCGGTCCGATCCGCAGGGCGAACCCCGGCAGGTTCTGCTCGGCTTCGGTGCCCTTCCTCCAGAACAAACGCAGGAGTCCTACCTCCGCACCTTTGCGAACGCGGGCCAGTACGCCGAGGTCGTGCGGATCTCGCGAGTCCCTCCCTGGGCGGAGTTCCTGCCCGGCGGCAACATCTCGGTGGCGACGCAGGAGCTGACTCGGCTCGAGACCGCCCTCCGGCGCCAGTACGGCCTCAGTCTGCTCTTCGCCATCGACCCGACAGATGGGTCCGTCCAACGGTCCCGGATCGCTGAACTGCCGCCCTCGATCGACCCACGCGAGGGGTTCCTCAACGAGGACGTGCAGCAGGCGTTGGTTGCGTACGCGGTGTACATCGCCACCAACTACGAGCCTGAATACCTTGCCGTCGGCATCGAGATCAACATGCTCAGGGACCGCTCGCCCGAGCAGTTCGAGGGGTTCCTCGACGCCTATGCGCAGCTCTACGACATCGTGAAGGCCACGAGCCCCACCACCAAGGTGTTCCCCACCTTCCAGCTCGAGGATCTGGAAGGGACCCTCGACCGCGCCCATCTGCCGCAGTGGGAGGTGCTCGACGCCTTCGCCGGGCGGATGGATGTGCTCGCCATCTCCACCTACCCCTATCTGTCCGGAATCCGGGCGGCGGGCGACATCCGCATCGACTACTACAGTCAGCTTCGCCAGCGCTTCGCCGGGGAGATCGTGGTGGCGGAGGCGGGGTACTCATCCGCGCCCGTCGCGGGCCAAGCGACGGTCGGCACCGAGCGGGACCAGGAGGCGTTTCTCGCGCGGCTCTTAGCCGACGCTGAAGCGAACGGCTTCAGCCTCACGGTGTGGGTCGCGGCGTTCGACCTCGTCTATGCCAGGCAGGGAGACGCCGCCATCCTCGCCGATGTCGGCCTGCGAGCGAGCGACGGTTCGAACAAGCTCGCCTGGACGATCTGGGAGGAGTGGGCACGGAGGCCGACCGGCATCGCCGCCGGGCACCGCTAGCTCTACTGAGAGGCTGAACGCAGGACCGCCGGGGTGGCCCCGCTGCGCTCGGCGTTTACTAGACCGCTTGTCCGCTCCGCGCTCGGCGTTTACTAGCCGCTCGTCCGCTCCGCGCTCGGCGTTTACTAGCCGCTCGTCCGCTCCGCGCTCGGCGTTTACTAGACCGCTCGTCCACTCCGCGCCCGGCGTTTACTAGCCGCTCGTCCGCTCCGCGCTCGCTACGGGGGCTTCAGCGGGGCGTGGGGTCGTCGCCGCCGGAGGTGCGGATGGGTGGGGGCGCGTCGCCCGCGTCCCGGTCGCTCTCCTTGCCGAGCTCTTCGGCCAGCTGGACGCGATCGAGGAGCTCGCGGCGCGTGATCAGGCCGATCATCCGCCCGTCTTCGATCACGGGAACCTGATTGAGCCGGCGCTGGCCGAGCAGCGGCATCACATCGAGTGCGGGCGCATCCGCTTCCACCGTCACCACTTCGGCGCGCGGGGTCATGATGCGCTGGGCGGGGGTCGAGCCCCATTCACTGCGCGGCACACGGTTGATATCGGTTACGGTCAGGATCCCCAGGACGAAATCGTCATTGGCGATGACCACGGCGCGTTCGCCCTTGTTCATCATGTACTCGTCGACGATCTCCTGGACGGCCGTCCCCGGGGTGACCTGCTCGAATCGTTCGTGCATGAGATCGCGGGCCCGGAGATTGCTCAGGATCGTGTCCATCTGGATGCCCTGGGCTTCGGCGCGGGCCGCGCCTAGCAGGAACCAGCCGATCATGATCGCCCAGAGGCCGGTGACCCAGAGGCCCAGGAAGAGTACCAGCGCACCGACGCCGATCAGGCCCCAGCCGAAGAGTTCGCCGACCCCCGCCGCTATACGGGTCGCTTTGCGGAAGCTGCCGGTGCGGTTCCAGGCGATCGAGCGGAGCACGCGGCCGCCGTCCAGGGGGAACCCTGGGAGGATGTTGAAAACGGCCAGCACCAGATTCACCATCGCGAGGTAGCTCAATATCGCTGCCATCTGCTCGTTTGCGTCGCGCAGGAGGAGCCAGGCAGCGCCGAGGAGGATGCCGAGCACGAGACTGGTCGCAGGACCGGCTGCGGCGATGGCGAACTCCTCGCCGGGGGTGCGCGGCTGCGCGCCGAGATGGGAGACGCCACCGAAGATGAAGAGCGTGATTCGGGGCACGGGTATGCCCCGCCGGATCGCGACTACCGCGTGCGCGAGTTCGTGGATCAGGACGGTCGCGAACAGGAGGAGGGCTGCGCCAATCCCAACCAGCCAATAGGTCGCCGTCGCCCAGTCACCGTAGGCATCGGGGAAGACGCCGACCGCAAGCATGTAGGAGACGACTGCGAGGATCAGGAACCAGGAGGGGTTGATCTCGATGGCGATCCCGCCGATCGAGCCGATCCGGAACGAACGACCGAGCATGGACCTACGCTACCTCGCCCCGGCGACCGCGCCAAGGAGTGCGCATCCGGCCTACCCGAGGGGCGCAGGGCCGGGCCCCCAACCACCGCGCTCGCTTGCAGGCGCCCGCGAGCGGCGGGTAGCGTGGGCGTGTGGCTAGCGTCGCGCTCTTCATGCCGTGCTATATGGCCGCGCTGCGCCCCGCTGACGGAGACCACGCCCGGAGCGTTCTCGAACGGCTCGGCGACGACGTGACAACCGTGGTCGGGCCCTGTTGTGGGCAGCCCGCGTTCAATAGCGGCTACCGTTCCGAGGCAAGAACCGTCGGGCGCGCATTGTTGCGCGCGTCGCGCGGGCACGAAACCGTCGTCGTTCCCTCGGGGTCGTGCACGAGCATGTTGCAGCACTACCTGCCCAGCCTTTGGGGGCCGCGACGCTCGAAGGTCGAGCGTTTCAGCGACCGCTTCGTGGAGTTCAGCGCTTACGTCGCCGGCCATCCGCGGCTAGCCACGCTGCCCCTGCAGCTCGAGGGCGCGGTCGCGTACCACGACGCCTGCCACGGCCGGCGCGAGCTCGCGCTCACGGAGAGCGTGATCGGGCTACTCGCCCGGATCGAGGAACTCGACGTGCGCCGCCTCGCTTACGAAGGCGAATGCTGCGGCTTCGGGGGGACGTTCACCGTGAAGGAGCCCGAGGTCTCGCTGGCAATGGCGCAAGCGAAGCTCGCCGACGTTGCCAAGACCCAAGCGCGCGTCCTCGTCTCCGGCGATCTCTCCTGCCTCGCTCACCTCGGTGCGACCGCTCGCGCCGAGGGCCAGGAGCTGGAGACGTGGACGCTCGCGGAGCTTCTCGATCGGGCGCTGGCATGAGCGGCTTCCGCGAGCGGGCGCAGGCGGACATCGCCGCGGGACCGCCCTCGCAGACGCTCGAGCCGATCCTGCGCAAACTCGTGGACGATAGTGCCGCGCGCCTGGCGCTGGGCCCCGCGGACGCGCGCGCCCGCGCGGAAGCGGCACGCGCCTACGCCGTCGAGCACCTGGACGAGCTGCACGAGACGCTGCAAGCAGCCTGCGCTCGTCAAGGGATCGGCTACCACCGCGCCGCGACCGCCGAGGACGCAGTGGCACTCGTCGGGGAACTCCTCGGCGATGCCCATCGCGTGGCGAAGTCGAAGTCGATGGTCGCGGAGGAGGTGGGCCTCACGCACGCGCTGCGGGCGCAGGGCCGTGAAGTGCTCGAAACCGACATCGGCGAGTACATCGTCGACATCGAAGGGCGTGGCCCCAGCCACATCACCGCGCCCGCAATCCACCTGAATCGCTCCCGCATCCGCGACCTGCTGGCAAGCGCGGGCGCGGACGTGCCCCACGACGACCCGGTGCTCCTCTCGCAAACCGTGCGTGACGTCGTCGGCGAGTTCTTCGCCGACGTGGACGCGGGGATAACCGGAGCCAACGCGGTCGTCGCGAGCAGCGGCCGCATCGTGATCGTCGAGAACGAAGGCAACGTCTCGCTGGGAGTGAGCCGGCCGCGGCTCCACATCGCGATCACCGGCCTCGAGAAGGTGGTCGCCGACGAAGAGGCCGCGCTGGCGGTACTGCAGGTGCTCGCGCCAAGCGCCACCGCCCAACCCCTCACCGCGTACACGCACTTCCTGGGAGAGCCGCTGCCCGATCAGGAACGTCACCTGGTCTTCGTCGATAACGGCCGATCGCAGATTCTTGCGGACGAGCGCTACCGGGATGCGCTGCGCTGCATCCGCTGCGGCGCCTGTATGAACGGCTGCCCCGTGTACACCGCCGCAGGCGGCCTCGCCTACGGCTCGCCCTACATGGGCCCGATCGGGGCGGTCGTGTCGCCCTTGTTGTGGCGCGACGGGCGCTACGCGGACCTGCCCTCGGCCTCGAGCCTCTGTGGGCGCTGCACGGAGGTCTGCCCGGTGGGGATCCCCCTGCACCGCATGCTGCTCGATCTGCGCGCCGATGGTGCCGAGGAGCACGGCAGCACGGTCGAACGACTTGGCTGGCGGGCCTGGGCGCAGGCGTTCTCCGGGCGCACGGGGCGCGCCGCGAGCTGGCTCGGGCGCCTCGGCCTGCGGACTGCGGGACGGTTACCGCTCCCGCAGCGCGCGGATGCGCGCCAACTCCCCGAAGCGATCCCTGCGCGGAACCCGGCGATGCTTGTGCCCCTCGCGACGATCGAGACGGAACCGGCCGAGTTGCCCGGGCCCGTCGAGCCCGCGAGCCTGGCGGCGCTCTTCCGCGAGCGCGCGGAGGAGGTTGGCACGATCGTGCTCGACACGGTGCCGCCCGAACCCGGCGATCGGCGCGTGCGCGCTGCCGCCGCGATCGCCGCTACCGGCAGCGTCGTGCTCGTCGGTGATGCGGCACTGCGCGGGCCCGTCATGGACGCCCGCCGCCTCGTCGTCGAACTGGACGCAGCAACGATCGCCCGCCACCCCCAGGACATCGCCGCCACGCTAGCTGGTGACGGCGACGCGCTCATCCTTACCGGCGCGAGCCGAACCGCCGATATCGAGAAGCGCATCGTGCGGGGGATCCATGGGCCCGAAGCGCTCCTGGTCGAGTTGAGTTCGACGGCCTGAGCGGCGACCTGCCCCTTCCCGGTAGCCCTGCGACGGCCCGCGCTCAAGACTAGGCGCGCTCGCGAAACGCGGGGCCGAGACGCAACCCCGGGAGGTTGGCCATGGACCGACGGAGTGTACTGCGAGGCCAATACGCCTTCGCTCACGAGATGCTCGAAGGGACGATCAAAAAGTGCCCGCTGGAGCTGCTCACGAAGTCGATCGAAGGCTCGCTCACGAACCCGATCGGCGCGACCTACGCGCACGCGGTGATCACCGAGGACCTGCTGCTCGTCCGTTGGCTCCAGAACCGGGAGCCGGTGTTCGAGGAAGGGAACTGGGGGGCGAAGGTGGGGATGGAGCTGCCCCAGAGCGCAATGGTCACGCCTGAGTGGGCGAAGAGCGTGCGCTTCGAACTCGAACCGATGCGCGCCTACGCCGCCGCCGTGCGCGCCACCGTCGATGGCTTCATCGATCGCGCGCCCGATTCGGACCTTCTGAGCGAGGTCGATTTCGGCCCCAGCAAGCAGCCCAAGCTTTCGGTCTTGGGGACGCTCGGCGTTTTGCACGTCTCCTCACACCAGGGCGAGATGGCGGCGCTGCTGGGGCTCAAAGGGATTACCGGGCAGACGGTGTAGCCCGCCGTTTGGGTCAGCGGGCAAAGTCAGCGGCGTGGCGGAACATGATGCTGATGCGCGGCTCCGCCTGCTGCGCCTTGGGCACGCAGTGTTCCCAGGTGAGCTGGCACGTTCCGCCCATCACGAGCAGGTCGCCCCAGCCTGCGGAAAACGCGATCGAGGGCCCGCCGCCATGCGGCCGCACGAGGAAGCGGCGCGAAGCGCCCACCGAAACCGTCGCGACGAGGGCGTGCGGGCGGCGTTCGTTGCGGACCTTGTCCCGGTGCCAGGCGACGCTGTCGCGACCGTCCCGATAGAGCGCGAGCGAGACTGAATCGAAAGTGACGCCGTAGCGCGCGCCGAGCGCATCGGCCAGCTCGCGAACGACGGGATGCCCGGAGCCATCACGCGGCAGGGTGGCAGTGAGGCGGGGCACGTCGACGAGGCGGTCGTACATCACGCGGCGGTGGCCGTGCCAGCGCGTATCGTCCCGCAGCGTCGCGAAGACGGCTTCGTGGCCCGAAAGGAAGCCCTGTTCCTGCTCGATCCACGCGCCCCTGTCCAGGTCCGTGCGAACCATCGCGGGAAACGCGGGATCGAAGGCGGGCCCTTCGTTCCCCAGGAGGGTGAGCTGCTGCGTGGCGACCGCGGGCATGTCCGGAACGCTATCAGAACATCCGTTCTAACACAAGAGAGGTCGGCTGCTCTCCGCTAGACTAGACTCCCCCGATGCGCATTGGCCTGATCTCGGACACGCACATCCCGGAGTCGCGCAGAGAGCTCTGGCCGCAGGTCTTCGACGCCTTCGCGGATGTCGACGCGATTCTTCACGCCGGCGACATCCACGACGTTGGCCTGCTCGATGAGCTCGCGGAATTGGCGCCGCTCTGGGCGGCTCGCGGCAACGGCGAGGACGGCTCAGGCGGCAGGCCGCGTCAGCCCGACCACGCCCTCCTGCGCGAGGCCTGGGTGCTCGAGTTCGAGGGCGTGACGATCGGGATCACGCACGACATGCCGGTGCCGGAGATGCCACCGCACCTCACGGTCGAGCGAGCGATGGAACGCTACTTCGAGCGCACCGACCTCAATGTCGTCGTCTACGGACACTCGCACGTGGAGGCGGTGGACGAGGTCAGCGGGGTCCTGTGCGTGAACCCGGGCTCGCCCACCTACCCCCACAACCTCGAAACGCAGCTCGGCACGATCGGCTTCCTCGACATCGCCGAGGGCCGCACCGAAGCGTCGATCTGGCAGCTCACGGAGACGGCGATCGAACCGTTCGACTGGACCCGCTGGCGCCGCTGATCGTCCCCAGGCCGAGCGCGATCACGATGCGCTATACTGCCGCAGAGCTGTCAGAGCGACGCAAGGCTGGCCCAATTGACAGAATTGGCAGATTCTTCGGAGACGGTCAAACCGCTACGGGTGCCGACGGCGCCCTGGCCCGTTCGTGCGCTCCTCATCGCCTTGGGCAGCTTCTTCGTGGCCGTGGGCATGATCGGCATCTTTCTGCCGCTCCTGCCGACCACCGTTTTCTTCCTGATCGCCGCTGCCTGCTACGCGCGCGGCTCCCAACGTGCGCACCGGTGGTTGACGACGAACCGCTTCTTCGGGCGCTACCTCCGCCACTACCAGGAGGAGCACGGCGCGACGCTGGGGACGAAGATCGTGACGCTCACCTCACTCTGGGGCGGACTCGCCCTCGCCGCCTACGTCGTGACGCCCCCGCTCTGGGGTTACGCCATCCTCGCGACGATCGGCCTGGGCGTGACGATGCACCTCCTTCGCTTGCGCACCCTCCGCGCCTAAATCCTCGCTCCCTGCTAGGGCTCCGTCGTCACCGCGGGTGACGAGGGAGCGGCGCCGGCCAAGAGCGCCGCCGGGTCGAGGATGATCCCTTGGCCGCTGGGAATGAGCGCAATCGTGATGTTCGGCGCGAGCTTCTCAACCGCCAGGAACTGAATGACCTGCGGAGTCAGGGACTCCTCGAGCAGGCGGTTCGCCGCGGCCTGCCCTTCGGCGCGGATGCGGATCGCATCCGCCTCACCTTGCGCCTTTGCGACAGCCTGGTCGGCCTCGAACTCGGCCTGCGTGACCCGCTCCTGCTCACGGAGGGCATCCTGGGTCGCGATCTGCTTCTGCTCGATCGCGTCCTTGAACTCCGGTCTGAAATCGATGTTGTCGATCAGCAGATCGTTGATCGTAATCGAGAATCGCTCGAGGTCGGCGGCGAGCTTCTCGCGCACGGCCTCACGGATCTGCTCGCGGTTGGGGGCGACATCGACGGTATTGTACTTGACCGTCTCCTCCTTGAAGAAGTCGTTCACGCGCGTCTCCACGAGCGTATCGAACCAGTTCGGGCCGACCGTTCGGAAGAGCTCCTGCACGGCTCGTGGTGCCACCGAGTAGTTCACGGTTGCGGAGATGAAGACGTCCTGCGTCTCTTTCGAGAAGCCGCTGATGTTATCGAAGCGGGCGCGCTGAACGCGGATGCTCTCGGTGCGAATCTCCTGCCAGGGCAAGATGAACTGCAGGCCCTCACTTTTCTGGCTCACGATCTCGCCGAACTGGTAGACGACGCCGACGCTGCCGGCCTCGATCTGTTTGAGCGAGGCGAACGCCGTGTGCGCGCCTGCCCAGAGGACGAACACGGCCCCGGCGAGGAGCACCACGATCAGGCCGCGATCGGACTCCGGGCTACCACCCTCGGACTCCTTGCGCATCGCCCGCCCGACGAGCGCGCCGGCCCCGCAGATGATGATTGCGAAGCCCATACTGAGAAACCAGGCCATATTCCCCCCTTGGAACCGCGTAGTACGTACGGAAGAGTGTAGGACGCCAGCGCCCACCACCCCAGAGCGCCGCCGGGAAAGTTAAGCCCGGCGAGGCCGCGAAGCCTACACGCGCGTCCAATCGTTCGTGCTGAAGATATCCTCATCCAGGGGGCTGCGCTGGCCGAGGGCGAGCCGCTGCCCGCCCGCGGCGCCGATCATGGCGGCGTTGTCCGTGCAGAGGGAGGGCGGAGGGATGCGGACGGGCACGGAACAGCGCTCCTGCAGCTCCTCGCGCAGACGCGTGTTGGCGGCCACGCCCCCCGCGACCAGCACCTCGGCCACGCCCAGCTCGCGGGCAATGCGCGAGACCTTGCCGGCGAGCACGTCGACGACCGCTTCCTGGAACTCCCAGGCGATCTCCGCCGGCAGCGCGGCCTCGTCGCGGACGGCGTGGAGCACCGCGGTCTTGAGCCCGCTGAAACTGAAGTCGCGGGTGCCCCGCAGCCAGGCGCGGGGGAGGCGGAGGGAGGAGGGGCCGGCCGTGGCCGCGAGCTTCGCGATCTCGGGGCCGCCCGGAAAGGGCAGTCCCAGGAGGCGGCCGGACTTGTCGAACGCCTCCCCGGCGGCGTCATCAAGCGTGCCGCCGAGCCGTTCGTAGGAGCCGTGCCCATGCATGAGGATCAGATCGGTGTGGCCGCCGGAGACCACGAGGCAGAGGGCCGGAAACACCGGCGCGGGGCCTTCGACGAGCCAGTTCGCATAGACGTGGCCTTCGAGATGGTTCACCCCCAGGAAGGGGAGGTCGCGGCCGAACGCGATCGCTTTGCCCGCGCTGTAGCCGACCATTAGCGCACCGGCGAGACCGGGGCCGCGCGTGGCGCAGACGGCATCGATGTCCTCGAGTCCGCAGCCGGCGTCCGCGAAGGCCTCGCGGATGACCGGGACGATCGCGCGCAGGTGCTCGCGACTCGCGACCTCGGGCACGATGCCGCCGTATTTCGCGTGCAGGTCGACCTGGCTGGCGACCACGGCGCCGTGAACGGTGGTGCCGTCTTCCACCAGCGCGGCAGCGGTCTCGTCGCAGGACGATTCGATCGCGAGGACGAACATGCAGCCTCCGCGGGGGCTAGGGGCCCGCTGCGATCAGCTCTGCGTAGGTCGCGCCCCCGGCCACGGCCTGAACAGCCGGCTCGAGGACGGAGCGGGCAACCGCATTTTCCCAGCGATCGTAGATCACGCCTTCGCGGTCGACTACAAAGACCCAGGGCTCGGTGAAGCCGCCGTGCTCCTGGAGCAGCCACTCGTCGACGGCAGCGTTCAGCTCGCTCGCCGCGAAATTCGTCCAGACCTCGATGTGGACGAAGTCCACGCGGTCGCCGTAGTCGTCGTGCAGCGACTCGACCTCCTGCGTGACCGGTCCACAGAACTGCGTCTGGCAGAACGCCGGCGTGGAGAAGACGACGACGAGCGGCCGGCCCGCATCGAGCGCGTCCTTGATCGTGAGGTCGTGCATGTCGTTCGGGACCGTCCCGGAATCGATCGTGCGAATGTCCTCGACATCGAAACGCGTCAGGTTCTCCGTTCGCGGAGCTTCGTCGCCGGGAGCGAGGATGAGGGGCTCCTCGAACACCTGGAACAGCACATTGCCCTGGACCTCGGTGCCATCCTCCAGCGTGCCCTGCACGAGCAACCCCCAGCTGCCGGCGTACTCGAAATCGGCGCGCGCGTAGTAGGTGACGCGGCGATCGGATTCGCCGCCGTGGACGTGCTCGGAGCCATCCGTGTGGACGTGCTCGGTTTCCGCGCCGACGCCCGGGGCGCTCGGCTGAGCCGCGACCTGGATCGCGGCAACGGGATCGTCCCCACGCAGATCGAAGAATGTGACGGTGAGCGAGTCGGCGACCAGTAGCTGCCCGTCCTCGGCCAGCAGGGCGAAGCCGACGTTGCTCGCGGGACCGACGGCGAAGTCGCGCGAAGTGAACTGGATCTGCACCGATTCGGCGTCGGGGTTGAGCTGCGGGCCACCGTCGCCGCCCCCGGCGGGCTCGGTGGGCCCAGAACCGCGGTCACCAGCCCCGTTGCCCTCGTCAGCGCCGGCATCGCCACCGCCGCCGCAAGCCGCGGCGACGAGCGCAAGGGCCAAGAGCGGGACCAACGGCGAGAGCCAACGCCCGGAAGAAGGCGCGAACCCCCAGCGCAACGAGGTCAATCTCAAAAGGAAGTTCATCCGCGCAAAGGTACGGCCTCGCCGTCCTCATGGATGTGATCGTGGTCGACGGCGGCATCGGGGAACTCACAGCAGGCGAGCGCCTCATGCAGGGCCCGCGTTTCCGGCTGCAGCGTGAGATGGCTGATGCCGTAGCGCTCACGGAAGAGCGCGACCAGCGCCCCGAGCTGCTGCTCGCAGCGCTCCATGGTGCTCACCTCGACATGGGCACTGAGGGCGAGGAAGCTCGGCGCAAGCGCCCAGACGTGCAGGTCGTGGAGGGCGAGGACGCCGGGCACGGCCGCCGCATCCCGCTCCAGCGCCTCGAGCTCGATGCCCGGCGGGGTGGCCTCGAGGAGGATCCCCAGCGAGAGCCGCAGGAGGGCGACAGCGCGGGGCACGACAAAGGCGGCAATGGCGAGGCTGACGATGACATCGATGCGGTTCCAGCCAGTCGTGATCAGCACCACCGCCGCGAGGATCACGCCGACGGAGCCGATCGCATCGGCGGCCACCTCGAAGAAGGCCCCACGGACGTTCAGATTCTGCGCGCTATGGCCATGAAGCATGCGCATCACGAGCAGGTTCACGCCCAGCCCGACGACGCCGACCGCCAACACCGGCCAGCCATCGACCGCCGGGGGAGCGCCGAAGCGGGAGACGCCCTCGTAGGCGATGTATCCCGCCAAGCCGAGCATCAGGATGACGTGCAGCGGCACCACGAGCACCTCGACGCGGGCGTACCCGTAGCTGCGCTGCAGGTCCGCGGGGCGGCGCGCGACGAGCGTCGCGACGAGCGCCAGGAGCAGGCCTGCCGAGTCGACGAGCATGTGCGCCGCATCGGAGGCGAGCGCAAGCGCGCCGGTGGCGAAGCTCGTGCCCAGCTCGACGGCCGCGAAGGCCAGCGTGAGGGCCAATCCCAGGACGAGGACCCGCCCGGCCGCGGGGGCGTGCGCAGGCTGCGTGGCCACGAATCCAGCGTAGCAGGGAGCACCCTGCGAGCGGCTAGAATGCGATCCCGGAGGCACGCATGGCGGTCCAGGTGAAGCTCTTTCCGACGCTCCAAAAGCTCTCGAAATCGCAGCGGGAGACCTTCGCGCAAGACTGGCACGAAGGGCTCACGCCACAGGACATCCTCACCGACGAGGGCTTCAACGAACGCGACTCCGACGCCGTCCTCGCCGTCATCAACGACGTCCAAGCGACACTCACGACGCCCCTCGGCGACGGCGACGGCCTCGAGTTGCGTGTCAACATCCAGGGCGGCTGAAGCTTGGACGCGAGCGACTTCGACTTCGCCCCGGCACACGCGCTCGGCGCGCTCGTCCGCAGCGGTGAGGTCTCGCCCGTCGCGCTCATGGAGCGCTCCGTGGCCCGCATCGGTGAGCTCAATCCGCTGCTGAACGCCTTCGTGGAGGTCGACGAGGAGGGCGCCCTGCGTGAAGCAGAGGCGCTCGCCAAGCGGATCGAGCAGGGCGAGGAGGTAGGGCAGTTCGCGGGCCTGCCCCTGGGCGTGAAGGACCTCGAAAACGCGGCCGGCTTCACCACGACAAAGGGCTCGCGCCTTTACCGCGACAACCGCGTCGACTTCGACGACGTGCTCGTGGAACGGCTGAAGCAGGCGGGCGCGATCGTCGTCGGCAAGACGAACACGCCCGAATTCGGGCACATCCCCTTTACGGACAACGATCTCTTCGGGCCGACGCTCAACCCCTGGAACCTCGAACGCACACCCGGCGGCTCGAGCGGGGGCTCCGCGGCGGCGCTCGCCTCGGGCATGGTGCCACTCGCTACCGCCAGCGACGGGGGTGGGTCGATCCGCATCCCCGCCTGCTACACGGGGCTGTACGGGCTCAAGCCCTCGCACGGACGCGTGCCCATCGCGCCCCGCCCGATGCCGTCGTGGCTGAGCCTGAGCGTCTACGGGCCGCTCACGCGCTGCGTCCACGACGCCGCCCTCTACCTGGACGTGGTCGCCGGGCCCGACCCGGCCGACCCGGAGTCGCTGCCTGCCCCGGGACTCTCCTACGTCGCCGCTTTGGAGGAGCCGCTGCCGAAACTGCGCATCGCCTTCAACGAGACGCTGGGTGTGACACGCGTCCAGCGCGACGTGCTCCGCGAGGTCCGCGCCGCCCTCGACGCCTTCGCGGCGATGGGCCACGAGATCGTCGAGACGAGCGACACCATCCCCGAGATGGGGGGCTGGTGGGCACGGGTCTCCGCCTTCCAATCGCTTGGCCTCGAATGGGACAACTACTCGACCCGTCACGACGAGTTCACGGAACGCTACGTCCGCCAGCTGGACCGCGCGCTCGACGCCGGGCCCGAAGATTTCCAGGAGTTCCTCCGTCGCCGGGGCGAGCTCGTCGCCTGGACGACACGTGTCTTCGACGAGTTCGACCTGCTGCTCACGCCCGCGCTCCCGACGGAGGCGTTCGGCCCGAGCGGGCCCATCCCCTCCGAGATCGAGGGCGAGCCGGCCAACGGGATCGCCTACACCTATCCCTTCAACTTCACCGGCCACCCGGCCGCCTCCGTCCCCGCCGGGCTCACCGACGCGGGACTGCCCTGCGGCCTCCAGATCGTCGGGCCACGCCACCGCGACGACCTCGTCCTCCAAGCCTCGTACGCCCTGGAACAAGCGCGGCCGTTCCCGGCACTTCCAGGGAGCGGGGCTAGCATTCTCGAACGGCGCCAGCAACCGTAGGCCATCGGAACGTGTCTTGAGCCGGCCAGGATGCTGGGCCTGCGCCAACCGTGGCGCCATTGAAATACAATCGCGACCTGTTCGAGGAGGATTCAAGTGCCCGAAATCATGCGGCCTGATGGGGCGGTCATCCACTACGAGACCTTCGGCGAGGGCTTCCCCCTCCTCTGCTTTGCGCCCGGCGGGGTGAACAGCGAGATCGACTTCTGGGAGGTAGGTGCGATCAACCCCCTGCGCGAGTTCGCCTCCGACTTCATGGTCATCGGGATGGATCAGCGGAACGCAGGCAAGAGCCCCGCCCCCGCCGCGCCCGTCTCCTACGACCTTACGGTGGGCGACCAGCTCGCGGTCCTCGACGACCTCGGCGTCGAGCGGGCGCACACGTACGGGGCCTGCATCGGCGTGGCCTACATCCTCCGCATCTCGCAAGAGGCACCGGAGCGGATCACCGCGGGCGTGGGCCAGGACGCCGTCGGCCTAGACCACACGAACTCGCTCGCGACGTTCATGGACATGTTCCAGCCGACAATCGAGCTGGCCCGTAGTGGGGGCGCGGGGGCGGTCGTCGACGCGGCGGTCGCGAATCCCATCTTCATGCGCAGTAACGAAGGCGGGCCCTTCGCCCACCGCATCCACGACGACCCCGTGTTTCGCAACGAGATCCGGAACCTGAGCGCAGACGCCTACGTGAGTCTGATCGAGTCCTACGCCGACGGTGTCTGGCCCGACCACCCGCCCTACTTCAGCGTGGACGAGGCCTGGGTGCGGACCTGCCCAACGCCCCTCCTCATCCTCCCCGGCAGCGACCAGTTCCACCCCACGAGCATCGCCGAGCAGATCTGCCGCGAGGCCCCGGACGCCCACTGCCTGGATGTCGATTGCCGCAGCGAGGCGAAGCTGCCAGCGACGATCGAGGCGATCCGTGCGTTCCTGAAGGAGCACACGCCCTGAGTTCAAGGTTCAAAGTTGAAAGTTCAGAGAGGGACGGGGTGGGTTCAGCGTTCAGAGTTCCCCGCGTGAGTTCAACGTTCAGAGTTCAAAGTTTAGAGAGGGACGCGAGCGACGCGCTTGGGCGTGGCGAATCCCCCGCGTGAGTTCAACGTTCAGAGTTCAAAGTTCAGAGAGGGACGCGAGCGACGCGCCTGGGCGCTGGGGCATCGCGAGACGAACGTACGGCCAACGGCCAGCGGCCGAGTCCCCAACGGCCAATCGCCGGGTCGCCAAGGGCCAGCGGCCAATGGCCGGTCACCGCAGTGACCGCCCCCGGCTTCGGGGCCGAGCCCGCGATCGCGGCGCAGTACTCGCGGCTGGTGGAGCGTCTGCTCCAGTACTGCGAGATGGCCGTCCGCGACCTCACCGTCGAGCAGATTCGCGACACGCGCGGCCAAACGACGAACTCGCTCGGATTCGATATCTGGCACGTAGTCCGCACCGTCGACAACATCGTCCACTTCGTCTTCGAGCGCGAGCAGCCCGTCTGGCTGGCCCAAGGCTTCGACGAAGCCTGGGGCCTCCCGCGCGTCGACCAAGGGACGGCGATGGACCCGGCCGAGGCCTATGCCCTCCCCTTCCCCGGCGCGGACGAGTTCGATCGCTACACGCAGGCCGTCAGCGCCGCCGTCGTCCCGCGCATCGCCGCCATGAGCGACGCCTACCTCGCCGAACTCCAGACCATCCGCCCGTGGGGCGAGGTCTCCCGCATGGAGGCGATCGGCCACGGCCTCATCGGCCACGGCAACGGCCACCTCGGCCGCGCCTCGTACGCCCGCACGCTCTTCGGGAAAGAGGGGCTGCCGTACTAGGCTGAGCGCACCCGATGGCGTGTTTCGCGGCGGTCAGACTAGCCAGCCGCGGTCCCGCGGAAGCTCGGCGTCATTCAGTACGCTCGAAGAGATAGGCATACGGAGCCCGCGTATAGGCGACGCCGCGGCCTCGCTCGTGCAGATACTCGGCCGAGATGACGTCATCCGTCTTCGGAACCAGATAGGTCTCCAGGTTCTCGCGGCTGACGCTGTAGGTGCCCGAGCCGGTGCTCACGACGCCGCTGAGCGTGTAGCGAGGATAAATCGAAGCCATCGCCGCGTCGCCGTGACTGGGATTCACCAGTAGGGTGCCACCCTCCCGGAGGTAGCCAGTGCAGTGCTCCGAGATGAACCCCGCGTACAACGAAACCAGGAGGTCGAACGTACCGTCCGCGAGGCCGGTGGGGGCGGAGCCAACACGATCTGCGAAAAACCGCGCAGCACGACGATCGGCATCAACGTACGTCACCGACGGGAATACGAACGAAGGAGCGATGTCGACGAACGAACCGGGATACAGGACATCGGAGGCATCGACCACTCCCGCCACGGCTTCGAAAAGCCGCTGCCGGTCGCCGACATGCTGATCCTGCTTCGCCCACAGGTCCCCGGTTAGCGGATCCACAGCAGAATCGTATGGGACCCGGCGGCTAGTTAGCGACCCCTCCTCAGGCGTCCTCGCGGGCGTGGGCTCCAGCTCCCGCGCACGGCTGCCGGACGCTGGCCGGCGCCTACTCCGGCAGCGCGACCGCGTCGCGCAGCTGGTCAGAAACGACCTGCGGATGGCACCTCGCGATGGCGTCCTCTGGCGGGCACCACTCGTAGCGGTCGTGCTCCGCATCGAGCGTTACGGGCTCATCGCTCGCCTCGGCCAGGAACACGACCCATCGCTCCCTTCCGATGTCGGTCTCGATGAGATCGAGCCGCAGCCCCGTCTCCTCTTAGAGCTCCCGCTCCGCGCAGGCGAGGATCGGCTCGTGAGGCAGCCGCGCACCCGACGGCGGCGTCCAGGCCCAATCGCCATCGAACTCGGGCCCGCTGTGGGCGCGGTGGAGGATCAGGAACTCGACACCAGCGGCACCGCGACGGTAGACCACGACGGACGCCCCGAACGGCGGCTCCGGACTGATCGGCTTCCCGTCCCAGGTCGTCGCGTCGTTCATGCTGCGGAGTTCAGGGTTCAACGCTCAGAGCGAGGCCAGGCGTCCCTCTCTGAACCCTGAACCCTGCGCTCACTTCGCGGCGCGGTAGTCCCTGTACGGGCCGTCGCGCCAGTCGAGGGCCTCCTTGAGGCCGCCGCCGCTCTCCATCGCCTCGCGCGTGCGGTCCTGCCAGGCGTAGGCCTGGGCGGTGAACTGTCCGGCGGCGTCGAGGTCGGTGGAACTGCGCACCGATGAGTAGATGCCCATGTTCTCGTAGAAGCGGTTCATGCTCGTCTTCGCCACGGCAAGGTGGTCGGCGCTGAGATTGGCCACGCGATCGGCGAAGGCGGTGGTTCGCTCCTCCAGCTCGTCCGCGGGCCAGGCGTAGTTGACCATGCCCAGCTCGGCAGCCTCCGTGCCGGTCACGTTGTCGCCCGTGTAGTAGAGCTCCTTCGCCTTCCGCATGCCAAGAACGAACGGGAAGATCGCGCCGTTGCGGGCGACGCCGAGGCCGCGGACGCCGGGGTGGCCGATACGCACGTCCTCGGCCGCCGTGACCATGTCCGACATCATCGCCATCTCGCAACCGCCCGCGAGCGCGTAGCCGTGCAGCTGCGCGACGGTCACCTTGGCCATGTTCCAGTAGTACATCTGGATGTCCGTGATCTGCTGCATGCCGGTGCGGACGTTCCAGAGGAGGCGCCGGCCCTGATCGTCGACGGCGCGATGGCGGCGGACGACAGCGTCGGAGCCCGTGCGCTGCGCCGGCGCGAGGTCGTAGCCGGCGCTGAAGCAGCGGCCTGCGCCCTTGACGATGATCACGCGGACGCTGTCGTCGGCCTCGTAGTCGTGCAAGGCGTCGTTGAACTCGAAAAGGAGCTCCTGGGAGAGGGCGTTCATCTTCTCGGGGCGGTTGAGCGTGATCCGCCCGACGCGCCCGTCGGTGCCAACGCGGTCGAGGAGGAGGTTGTCGTAGGTGGGCATGGGGCCTCCGGGTTGGGTGGTGGCGGGATTATAGGGCGGGGCGCCGGGCTCGACTCCGAGCTCGCTACGATGGCCGCGTGCCCACCCTCCTCGCGGTCACCCCGCACCCCGACGACGAGGCCTACGGCTTCGGAGGGACGATCGCGCTCGCGAGCGCGGCCGGGTGGCGCTGCGTCGTCGCCTGTGCCACGCGCGGGGAGGGCGGTGAACGCCACGATCGGTGGTGGAGCCGTTGGGTCCCCACGGGCCGCAAGCGTGGGGCGGAACTCGCCGCTGCCTGCGGGACTCTCGGTGCGGTGGCGCCGCGCTTCCTTGGCTTCCGCGACGGCACCCTCCGGGCGGGGGACCCCGAGGGACCGGCCCGCGTCGCGGAACTCCTCACGGAGCTCGAACCCGATCTCGTCCTCGCTCTCGGAGCGGATGGCGCCTACGGCCACCCGGATCACCTCGCCGTCTATGCCTGGACGAGGGAGGCGGTCGCGGGGGCGCGGACGAAGCCGGTGCTGCTGTTCGCAGCGTTCCCGCCCGGCCTGATGCGGCCCCAGTACGAGCTCTGCCGCGCTGCGGGGGTGCTGGGCGAGCCACCCGCTTTCGAACCGGAACAGCTGGGTGTCGCCCATCCGCATTATGTCGTGTCAATCGCAAGGGTGGCGGGGACGAAGCTCGCCGCGATCGCCGCCCACCGCAGCCAGCTCCCCGGCGGCGACCCGCTGCGGCTCTTCCCGGCCGGCGTGGTCTCGCAACTCACAGAGCGGGAGGGGTTTGTGGACGCGAGCGGGAACGCCTCGCCCCAGACGCTGACTCTGCTGCAATCGTTCGCGCCAGGCGCGGAGTCGAGCGAGAGCTAAGCGATGCCGAGGCGCTCGGCGAGGCCGATGCGTTGCAGCTTGCCCGTGGGCCCGACCGGGATCTCGTCGACGAAGACGACCGTGCGCGGCACCTTGAACGGCGCAAGGTGCTCGGCGCAGAGATCGCGCACCGCGGCTTCGCCCAGATCGGCCTCGCCGTTGAGCACGATCGCAGCGCCGACATCTTCGCCGAGCTTCTCGTGCGGGACGGCGAAGCAGACGGCCTGCCGGACCGCAGCGTGACGCAGAATCACCTCTTCGACCTCACGGGGGGCGACCTTCTCGCCGCCACGGTTGATGATCTCCTTGAGCCGCCCCGTGAGGAACAGATAGCCGTCTTCGTCGAGATAGCCCTCGTCGCCGGTGCGGAACCAGCCGTTCGTGAAAGCGGTCGCGTTCGCTTCGGTGTTCGCTTCGTAGCCCGCAGTCACGCTCGCCCCCCGAATCGCCACCTCTCCCCGGATGGTCGCGGCCAGCTCGGCCCCCTGGCCGTCGAGGATAGCCATCTCGATGCCGGTCGCGCGCCCCACCGACCCAGCCTTCCGTGTGCCCGGCGGGAGCGGCTGCGCCGACATCTGGTGGGAGGCCTCGGTCATCCCGTAGGCCTCGACCATGGGCACGCCGAAGGTCGCCTCGATGCGTTCGAGCACGACCGGCGGCAGGGGCGCGGAGGACGAGCGCACGAAGCGCAGCTGTGACGCAGCGATAACGTCGCTGTGACGCTCGGCGCGGCCGAGGATGAGCTGATGCATCGTCGGGACGGCCGTGTACCAGGTCGGCTGCAGCGCTTCGAGCCAGTCGAAGAAGCGGAAGGCGTTGAAGTCAGGCGGGCAGGCGATAGCGCCGCCCGCGGCCAGCGGCGCGAGCAGGCCCGCGACGAGCCCATGGATGTGGAACAGCGGCATGACGAGCAGGCCGCGGTCGGCGGCGGTGAGGGCGAGCGCGTCGACGATGTTGGCGGCCGACACTGCCAAGTTCGCGTGCGTGAGGGGGACCGTCTTCGGTCGTGCGGTCGTACCCGATGTCTGCAGCACCATCGCAGTGTCGCTCCCGCCGGGCGGTGGCCCCGGCTCGACGGGCAGTGGCGCGCCATTGTCGGCAAGGGTGAGGTCGATGCCCTCACCCTCGATCGTCAGGCGCCGCACACCCGCCGTCTCGGGGATCCCGTCGGCACCGGCGGGAGCGATCGCAACGCCGACGCGAAGCTCCTCGAACGATTGGCGCAGCTCCTCTTCGCGGTAGCGCGGGTTGAGGGGCGCGGCCGTGCCCGCGGAGGCGGCGGCAAGGAAACTGAGCGCGGTCGCGGGCCCGTTCGGCAGCACGAGGGCGACCCTGTCGCCGGAGGTGACCCCGGCGGCACGCAGCTGACCCGCCAGCCTCGTGACCGTGTCCCGGAGTTCTCCGTACGAGGCGGTGACCTCTCCTGGGGCGGTCAGCGCCAGTGTGTCGTCCGCGCCAACGGCGAGCAGCTCGGGGATAGTGCCCGGCAGGGCGGCCATTAGCCGCCCGCCGGCGCCAGCGGAGATTCGATGCCGAGTGAAGCGAGGTGATCGCGCATGGACTGAGGCGCACGCGGCGTTCCGACCTCGTAGGAATCGCCCGTGTGGCGAGGGACGACCCCAAAGGCGGTGTTGAACTTGTGCGAGAGCTCCACGGTACCGGCGGTCATCGCGAGCTCGAGGATCTCGCGCTCGCTGAAGTGTTCACGCAGCTCCGCAAAGAAGGCATCGTCGATCGAGCGCGCGTCCTCACGCACCCAGCGCTCGACGAAGACCATCGCGAGCCTCACGCGCGGTTCGAGGCCGGAGTTCTCCGGATCGTGGATCTTCGCGATCATCGCCTCGTCCATACCGTCCTGCTGCGCCGCAGCAGTGCGCGCAGGCGCTCAGAAGTCGCAGGCGTGGAGCGTAGCCGACTTGATGCGAATAAGGTCCTTGATCCTGGGCTCGAGCGAGCCGTACTCCCAGAGCGTCCCGAACTGGACCTGAAAGGCCTCCCACATCTCCGGGTGCTGGCGATAGACACCGGCGAAGCCGCTGTTGTCGTCATCGAGTCTGGGCATGGAGCCTCCGGGATGGGACTGTCCCGATGATACTGGGAGCACACGGCCGGGCGCCGAGAGCCACTGGGTTTCTACTCTAATATCTTTAGAGTTCATGCTAAGCTGTCCGAGTGACCGACGACCACAGAGTCGAACAGCCGTCTCTCCCGGGCAACGAGGCCTCGGCTGAATCTTGGATTCAGCGCCCGGAAGACCAGTGGTTCGATCGAAAGAGCGGGCGCATTCACGCGCGTGAGCTTGGGGATGCACTCGTTTCGTTCGCCAACGCGGAGGGCGGCACGATCGTCCTCGGGATCTTCGATGGCCGGGTTGAGGGCACGGCTTCCCGGGGGGATCTAAACGCTTGGCGGCAAGCAGCCTTCGGCTTCACGGAGCCACCTGTGAAGCACGCGTTTGGCCTGCTTAAGTGTACGAACGCCGCTGGTCGACCGGACCAGCTCGTCGTGATCGACATCAAATCCAGCGAGCATGTTCACACGAACGTGAAGGGCGAGACGTATCTGCGGGTAGGAGACGAGAATCGCCGGCTCGGTCCGATCGAAGCGCAGGAACTTCGATACGACAAAGGAGATTCTGCCTTCGACGCAAGACTGACCGAGAGCGGTCTGGAATCGCTGGACGAGAACCTTGTCACGAGGTACGTCGCAGCGATCAGCGCTGCGTCGCCCGAAACCGCCCTCGCTGCGCGCGGCTTGTTCGCCAATCGGGACGGGGACCCCCGCGCCACCACGGCCGGACTTCTCGTCCTCGGCAAGAACCCACAGCTGATCTATCCGGAGGCCTCAGTCCGCGTTCTCCGCTACGAAGGCCGCGGGCGAGAGACAGGAGCGAGAGCGAACGTGGTCGGCGACCGCCGCCTCGAGGGCCCGCTGGTCGCGCAGATCGAGCAGGCGAAGGAACTCATTACGGAGTGGCTCCCCCGAGCCATCCGCCTGGGGGAGAGCGGGCGGTTCGAGCCCTCAACGATCATCCCCGAACGAGCTTGGCTCGAGGCGGTCGTGAACGCAGTGAGCCATCGCTCGTACTCCCTGGGCGGAGATCACATCAGAGTCGAGCTCTTCGAAGATCGAATCGAAGTCGAAAGCCCCGGGCGTCTACCGGGGTTGGTGCGCCTCGAGAACATCCGATCAACTCGATTCGCCCGTAACCCAAGAATTGCGCGCGCCCTCAGCGACTTTGGCTACGCACGGGAGCTTGGCGAGGGCGTGAATCGCATGTTCGACGAGATGCGCGTAGCCGGCCTCCCCGATCCGCTCTACCGGCAAGGACCCGCCTCCGTTCAAGTCATCTTGCAAGCGGATCCCTTGACCCGGCGCATCCTTGAACACCTCCCCGCTGGCTCAGGTCGGTTCGCGGAACATCTCACCCGGTTGGGCAGCGTCACGACGGTAGAGGCGATGCAGCTCCTGGGTCGATCGCGGCCATCGACTCTGCGCTACCTCAAGAAACTCGGAGCGGCGGGCCTTCTCGATCGTATCGGCGGCCCCCACGATCCAACCGCCCACTGGCGGCTGCCGCGCGAGTTTGGGGAATAGCTCCAGATCGCCGCCGATCGGGATTGCGAGGGGCGTACCACCTAGCTAGTAACTACTCTAACACCTTTAGAGTAGCGCCTTAGCTCGCCTTGCCGCGCTCGTCGGCGGACCCTCCGGGAGACCCCACCCCGCTAGCCGACAACTACTCTAAATGGGGTAGCGACTAGGTCGTCTTCATCGCCATCGCCTGGTTGACGTCCAGGCCGATCGCAGGACCCATCGTGCTCGTGAGCGTAACCGAGCGGATGAAGGAGCCCTTCGTATCGGGACGGGCTTCGTTGATCGCCTCGATGAACGTTGCCATGTTGTCGCGCAACTTGTCGGTTTCGAAGGACGCCTTGCCCAGCGGCACGTGGATGTTCGCGAGGCGGTCGAGGCGGAACTCGACGCGACCACGCTTGGCTTCGTTCACGGTGCGGCCGATATCCTCAGGTGCCACGACTGTGCCCGAGCGGGGATTCGGCATGAGGCCGCGCGGACCGAGCACGCGGCCGAGCTTGCCCACCCTGCCCATCATCTCCCGGGTCGCGATCGCGACGTCGAAGTCGGTGAAGCCGTCCTCGACCTCCTTGATGAGGTCGTCGCCGCCGACGAAGTCGGCGCCTGCTTCTTGTGCCTCGCGGGCGGGTTCGCCCTCCGTGAAAACGGCGATCCGCATCTCCCGGCCAAGGCCGTGGGGGAGCACGGTGCTGCCCCGAATCTGCTGTTCGGCGTGACGAGGATCGAGGCCCGTGAGCAGATGCATCTCGACGGTCTCGTCGAACTTCGCCGTGGCAGTCTCCTTGAGGAGGACGAGGCCCTCCTCAGGGGTGTAGCTGCGCGTGCTGTCGATCTTCTCCGCGGCCTCGGTGAACCGCTTTCCTCGCTTCATGCCTGTCCCTTTCGAATGATCGCCCGGGGCTAGTCTTCGATGTCGATGCCCATGCTGCGGGCCGTGCCGGCGACGATGAGCATCGCGCCCTCGATATCGTTCGCGTTCAGATCGGGCATCTTCGTCTCGGCGATGCGCCGCACGTCGGCGGTCGAGACCGTGCCCGCCTTCTCGAGCTTGGATGCGCCCGCACCCTTCGCCACACCCGCCGCGCGGCGCAGGAGATCGGCTGCGGGAGGGGTCTTGAGGATGAAGCTGAACGAGCGGTCCTCGAAGATCGTCAGCTGGACCGGGATGATATTCCCCGCCTGGCTCTGCGTACGGGAGTTGTACTCCTTACAGAACTCCATGATGTTCGCGCCGTGCTGACCCAGCGCGGGCCCGATCGGCGGCGCTGGATTCGCTTTGCCCGCCTCGATCTGGAGGGTGAGGACGGTGCGGACCTTCTTCGCCATGGTCTTTCGATTCCCTTGTCGCTCGTCTCGCCCGCCTTGTGCGCGCGCGCCTCACGGCCATTCTCGACCCAGGAGAGACGGATTGCCCGCCATCGCGGCGGGCCGCTTCAGTATCGGCCACGGCGACCACAGGGGCAACGAGTCCCCCTCCGCGGGATAGCCTCGTCAGCGGCGTCGTGCGCCCCCAGGACCCTTGCTGCCTAGCTCGAACGGGGGCGGCGCCTCAACGCGGGTGGGTTAACCGCGCGTAATGGCGCTCGGCCGGACGACCGCGGTTTTACGCGCAGTTTGCAGGGGACGACACGCGCGGTAACAGAGCCAGGGGAGACTGGCTTATCCCATGGGCGGACCAACGGCCCCGCCCATGGGACACCCCTCAGGTCGGGGGCCCTGGTCCGACGTCCTCCGCTATTGCGGGTAGCGAATTGCCCGCTCGCGGACCAGCGGCCCTTGACCGCATACTGAATGCAAGCCCCGAACGCCAGATGACTACCGCAATGGCCCAGAAAATCCTTGTCGTCGACGACGAAGCCAACATTCGTGACCTCGCCACGCTCTATCTAGAGAAGGAGGGCTTCGTCGTCGAGGCCGCCGGGAGCGGCGAAGACGCGCTCGTACGCGTAGGCGAAGGCGCCCCCGCACTGGTCATCCTCGACATCATGATGCCGGGCAAGGACGGCTTCGAGGTCTGTAAGGAGATCCGGCGGGACCACGACCTGCCGATCATGATGCTCACCGCGCGAAGCGATGACATCGATAAGATCGTAGGGCTGGAGTTGGGCGCCGACGACTACCTGACGAAGCCGTTCAATCCGCGCGAGATGGTCGCGCGGGTGAAGGCGATCCTGCGGCGCTCCGAGGGCGGGAGGCGGCCAACGAACGCCCTTTCCCTTGGGAACCTCTCGATCGACAAGGCGCGGCGCGAAGCACGGATCGATGAGCGCGAGCTCGATCTCCGTACGAAAGAGTTCGACCTCCTCGTTGCGTTCGTCGAGAATCCGGGGATTGCGCTCACGCGCACCCAGCTCCTCGAATCGGTTTGGGGCTACGACTTCGTGGGGGAAACCCGGACGGTGGACGTGCATGTTCAGCACCTACGGTCCAAGCTGAATGGGGCGCTCGTGCAAATCGAGACGCTTCGCGGGGTCGGCTACAAACTGGTCGAAGCGCCGGCCTGACGGGCGCCCGTTGGGGGGTGGCTTGCCGTGGGCAGCCTGCAGCTGCGCCTCTTCCTGAGCTACTTCGTGATCATCGCCGTCACCCTCACCCTCTTCGCGGTGAGCCTCTTCCTGCTCCTCGGCGGCTACCGCGATTCGATCACCTACGAGAGCCTGGAGGACCTGGCCGGGCTCGTCGCCACGCAGGCGGACTCTGAGGTCCGTGGCCTGACCGATGGGGCCGATCCCAACGGCCAGCCGCCAACGGTTGTCGACCTCGTGATCTCGCTGCGCGAGAGCCTCCTCGGGCCGGCCGACGACGGCGTCAGCGATGTCGCCTCGATCGCGATCGTCGATGCCGAGGGGCGCGTCATCCCGGGAGGCTTCGCCGGTACCACGGGAGAGAGCGCGGTCGCGTTGGATCAGGCACGGGTGAGCAACATCGACCTCCCGGATGACCCTCGCACGAGCCAACCGTGCCGGCTGGAGGTTCCCGGCGAGGGATCGCTCCTCTGCGTGAGCGTGAGGCTGAGCGATACGGTCTTAGCGGCTTTCCCCGGAACCGAGGCAGCGGGGCTGGTGGTGGCGCAGCCCGCCTCCAGCCGCAGTGACGTGCTCAGCGATCTGATGCCGCGACTGTTCTTCTCCGGCCTGATCGGCGTGGCCGCCGCGCTCATCCTCGGGTTCCTCCTCTCCCAGAGCGTGGCCGCGCCTCTGCGCAACATCGCCCGCGCTTCACGCAACGTCGCTGCGGGCAACTTCCGCCAACGGGTGCCCGTGACGGGACCGCCGGAGGTGCGCAACCTCGCAGCCGACTTCAACCAGATGACGGGCGAGGTCCAGCGTTCGCAGCAGACGCTGCGCGACTTCCTCATGAACATCTCGCACGAACTGAAGACGCCCCTGACCTCCATCCGCGGCTTCAGCGATGCGTTGCTCGATGGGACGATCGACGACCAGAAGGGGATCGAACGCTCGGCGCGCATCATCAACGACGAGTCCAACCGCGTGTTGCGACTGGTGACGGAGCTGCTGGACCTTTCGCGGATGGAGAGCGGGCAGATCTCGATGGCGCAGGAGGAGCTCAACCTCGAGGAGCTGTTGACCCACACGCGCGACGTCTTCGCCCTCCGCAGCGAGGAGACGGGTACGGACCTTTCTCTCTACGTCGGTACACCGGGACCGGTGCAAGGCGACTTCGAGCGGCTCGAGCAAGTCCTGAACAACCTCCTGGACAACGCCTTTCGGCACACGCCCCGGGGCGGCGTCATCACCGTCTCCACGGAGGAAGCGGAGCCGGGGGTGGCGCTCGTGATGGTGAGCGACACCGGTCCCGGTGTCCCCAAAGCGGCGCTCCCCCACCTCTTCGATCGCTTCTATCGCGCGACTGAGGACGGCGCCCGCGACGGGACCCGCAGCTACGGACTGGGGCTCGCCATCAGCCGCGAGATCATTCGTGCGCACCAGGGCGAGATCTGGGCGACGAGCCGGGAGGAGGCGGGGACAACCTTCGCCTTCACCCTGCCCATCGCGCGCCCAGGAGCACGTCGAGTCGTCTCGCGATCGCCTCGAAGCCGTATCCGCCCCAGCCCACGCCGAGCCCGCCCCACCCAGCCATGATGATCGCCATCTTGTAGAGCCCCGCGGCCTCGTAGAAATCCAGGTCGTGGAGGGTCTCGCCGGTCGTGGCTTCATTAGGCCTCCGCGAGCTCTGTGCGGCCCGTGTTCGGCGGCGCCCCCGCGAAGAGCGTGAGCAGGGCAGCGTAGAAGCCGAGGTCGGCCCGCGGGTCGCCAATGGCCGTCAGCTCCCAATCGAGCACGCCCGCGACCCGGCCGTCCCGAATGAGATAGTTGCCAGGATTCGGATCGCCGTGAATCAGCGCGTGACGAGCGTCCGGCGGCTGTGCCTCTCGGAGGAAGTGGGCGAGCGCGATCAGCTCCGGACGGCTGCCGATACCGCTGTGCTCGGCACGCCGCCGCCACTGGTCGAGATCGCAGGCGATTGGGGCCGGGGGCGCGTCACGATCGGTGCCTGCGGGGAGCAAGAGGTTGAGCCCGAGCGCCCGCCAGTCGACGGCGTGGACACCGGCGAGGGCGGCCGCTACCGCCGCGAGCTCGGGGGAGGGCCCGCCATACGTGAAGAGCGGCAGCGAGCGCCCTTCGAGGCGACCCATGAGATAGAAGGGTGCGCCGAGGATGCTCGCATCAGGCTCGAACCAGGCCACCGGCGGCACCGGCACCTCACTGCGCCCCAGGCAGCGCATCACCTGGAACTGACGCTCCACGTCGTACGGCGCGAGCACCCCGCTCGCGCGCTGAGGGCGCAGCACGAGGGGCAGCGTGCTCACCCGCCCCTCGCAGGTGACGGCGAGGTCCAGCCCCACCGTTTCGTTGCTCGCACCGCGGTTCATCGGGATCACACGTTCGACGGCGACCGCGTCGGCGGCGGGGAGGCGCGATCCGAGATAGGCGGCGAGCTGCTCCGCCCAGGTCACGCCACGCCCGCCTCGACCTCGGCGAGGGCGCGTTCGAGCAGCTGCACGAGCAGCTCCCAGGAGTACCAGGGCTCGCTCTCGTTGAAGGCGAGCCAGCCGTGGTAGATCACCCCCAGCTCGAAGAGCCAGCGGGCGCGGAAGAACTCCATTCCCCGGAGCTCGACCTGCGCGGCGCCTTCGTAGGCCCGAACGAAGGGCGCATCGCCTGGGGGCCCGAAGGGGGCGCCCTTCAGGTGCGCGAGCGCGAGGAGCTGGGCGACGTCGCTCCGCGGATCGCCGATGCGGGCCTGCTCCCAGTCGACCACCGCGACTACCTCGCCCGCGCGAACGAGGTAGTTGAACACGTTGATGTCCCCCTGGCAGAGGGCGAGCGCGCCGCCCCCGGGCACGTGTCCGCGAAGGAGATCGAGCGCGCGCTGGAGGAGGGGCACGTCCGCGCCGGGGAAGCGCACCATGCGCGCGGCCACGACTTCGAGCTCGGCCCGGGTTGCGGCTGCGGCGGAAGTGGGTACGCCCAGGAGGTCGAGCCCGAGCGCCCGCCAATCGAGCGCGTGAATGCGCGCGACCATCGCCGCGTAGGCGCCGAAGCTCGCTCCCGCCCCCGCCGCGCCCATATGGGGCGCATCGACCCACTCCATCACGAGGAACAGCGCCCCGAGGACCGCGCGGTCCGGCTCCTCGCCGAGCACCTCCGGAACCGGCACCGTGGAGGCCGCGAGGTGGCGCAGGACCGCGGCCTCGCGGATCACGTCGTAGGGCTCGAAGATGCCGCGCTCGCTCTGCAGACGGAGCGCGACGGCCGCGAGCGGAGCATCCGCGAGCGCGGCCCGCAGCATGACGTTCGAAGCACCACCGTCGACGGGATCGAGCGCGCGAACGGTCGCGTCCTCGTAGCCGGGCTGCTTTCGCAGCCAGGCTTGAAACGCCGCCGCGGTCGGGCCGCTCATCGCGGGAGTATAGGCGAGCGCTGGGACACGGCCGCGGCAGGGCGTGAGGCGATCGCGCGGGCAGAAAGCGACTGGCCTGGGGAGAACGTTCCAGACCGGGCCGGCCGTGGCGCCATCAGGAAAACCGGACCCGTCAGGGCCGTAGCGCCATCAGAAAAGAAAACTGAGCCGGAGACACTGCCACCGAGCCGCACGACCGTGGCGCCCTCACCAGGTACCATAACGGCCCCCTCATTCTTGACATTCCGGGGCCGAGGCAGCCGATGGCGATCGACCGAATCCTGCGGGTGGACATGAGCACCGGCACCGTAAGCGAGGAAGCGGCGCCGGAGGACCACGCGCTCCTCGGTGGTCGCGCGCTTACCTCCCGCATGCTTCTCGACGAGACGGACCCCCGCATCCACCCCCTGAGCGCGGCCGCGAAGCTGTTCATCGCGCCGGGCCTGCTCGCGGGCACGGCCGTCACCACCAGCGGGCGCACGAGCTTCGGTTTCAAGAGTCCACTCACCGGGGGCACGAAGGAGGCGAATGTGGGCGGCCAGATCGGCCACCGCCTCGCCCGTCTGGGGATCAAGGCGATCGTGGTTTCGGGGGCATCGCCGGATGGCTGGCAGCGGCTCGATATCGATGGCAGCGGCGCACATCTTTCGTCCGCCGCGGACCTCGCTGGTCGCAGCAACTACGACCTTCACCAGGAGCTCGTGGGCGAGGCGCTGCGGACGCGCGCCGCAGCGACGATCGGCCCCGCCGGCGAGCAGCGCTTGGCCGCCGCCTCGGTCGCGGTGACGGACCCGGAGGGCCGGCCGACGCGCCACGCGGCGCGCGGCGGACCGGGTGCGGTGATGGGTGCGAAGGGCCTGAAGGCGATCGTCGTCGATGACACCGAGGGCACGCGCACGGTCCCCGGCGAGAACGCGAAGGCGTTCAAGAGCGAGGTGGTGAAGTTCAGCAAGGTCGTGCTGGAGGACCCCCGCGTACACAACACGAGCCGCTACGGCACCGCCGGCGTGGTGAAGTTCGTCAACCGCGAAAACGTCCTCTCGATGCCCACGCGCAACCACCGCAAGGGGAGCTGGGAGGAGGCGGACTCGATCAGCGGCCAGATGATCGAGGAGCTGGGCAAGGAGCGCGGCGGCAAGATGCTGCCCTGCATGGCGGGCTGCATCATCAAGTGCGCCATCCTCTACAACGACGCCGGCGGCGAGCACCTTACGACCGCCTTCGAGTTCGAGACCATCGCGCTGCTCGGCTCGAACCTCGAAATCGGCCCGGCCGACGCCGTGGCCGAACTCGACCGCCTCTGCGACGACATCGGCCTCGACACGATCGAGATCGGCAACGCCATCGGCGTCGCCATGGAGGCGGGCGTCCTGGAGTGGGGCGACTGGGCGGGAACGAAGCGCCTCCTCGACGAGGACGTGCGCAACGGCACCCCGCTGGGCCGCATCGTCGGCAACGGCACGGTACACGTGGCCAACACCTTCGGTGTCGACCGCGTCCCCGCCGTGAAGGGCCAGGGGCTGCCGGCTTGGGAGCCGCGCACGCTCAAAGGCATGGGGATTACCTACAGCACGAGCCCGCAAGGGGCCGACCACACCGCCGGCATGGTCACCGCGCGGGGCGCGACGCCGGACACGCTCGTGAAGCAGAGCCGCCACGAACAGCTCGTGATGATGGCAATCGACTCCGTAGGCGTGTGTCAGTTCACGAACGCCCTGCCGGCGGATATGGCCGCCTTCATCAGCGAGCGCTTCGGCGAGGAGTTCACCGACGAGCAGCTCCTCGCGCGCTCCCGCGAAGCGATCGAGACGGAGCGCGAATTCAACCGCCGCGCCGGCTTCGATCGCGACGACGACCGCCTGCCCCGCTGGCTCCTCGACGAGCCCCTCCAGCTCCCCGACGGCCCTGCCGTGTTCGATATCGACGAGGCGCTGATCGACCAGGTCTGGGCGGACTAGTGTCGAACCCGAGTCCCCTGCCCTGCTCACTGCCATTGCGAGCGAGGGACGGATGAGGATCGGCTGGAACACGGTCACAACCGGACCCGGCGCGCATCACGTTGCGGGACGTTCGAACATCCGGGAGCAGGTGGAGGATGTACTCCGCGCCGAGCGCGAGGGCTTCGACACCTTTGCCGTGAACCACGGCGTCGGCCACGACGCCATCGCAGTGCTCACGCTCGCCGGATGGGAGACGTCTCGGATCAGGTTGCTCACCGCGGTGGTTCCCAACTACCTGCGCCATCCCGTGACGATGGCCCAGCAGGCGGTCACAGCCCAGGCGGCCTCTCGTGGGCGTTTCACGCTCGGAATCGGCGCCTCCCATGCCGCCATCATCGAAGAGATGTTCGGGATGTCCTTCGAGGCTCCCGCACGCTACATGCGCGAGTACCTCGCCATTCTGCTGCCTCTCTTGAGCGGTGAGCCGGTCGCCCATGAGGGCGCCGGGCTGACGTTCCGCGGGGGGATCTTCGCCGAGGACTTCGAGCCCGTGCCCTGCGCACTGGCAGCGATGGGGCCGGTCATGCTGCGCCTCGCCGGGTCGCAGACGCGAGGCACTATTCTCTGGATGGCGACCGCCAAGACGATAGCCCGTTACATTGCACCTCGAATCAACGCCGCTGCGGCGACATCGGGGCGCGAACGCCCCGAGATCATCTGCCATCTGCCGGTCGCGCTCACCGCAACGCCCGATGCGGCCAGGGAGAAGGCTGACTCCGACTTCGAGGTCTACGGGCGACTGCCGTCGTACCGTGCCCTACTCGATGAAGCCGGACTCAGCGGCCCCGGGGATGCCGCGATCGTCGGTGACGAGGCGACCATCGAGCGAGCTTTGGGCGAGCTCGAGGAAGCGGGGGTGACGCTCTTCAACGTCACCGCGTACGAGTGCGAGCCAGGCGCTATCGAGCGCACTCGGCAGTTCTTTGCCGACCGCTTCGCGGCCTCCGCTGATCGCGAGCGCCCTGTTTGATGCGCTGGCAACGTCTTCTCCGAGACAACCCATTGCGTGTGATGCAAGACCGGGGTTGGATCGCACGCGAGGAGCTGCCAACTGGACCCGCGCGCTGCCCCCTGGCACCGGTCGCCCGGCCCTTCACCTAGGTCTGGGCGGACTAGCGCTCTAGCCAGAATCGCCGCGCATCACCCGCAGCTGGTCCGCGTGCGCCTCCGCGTGGTCGGCGGCGCGCACCAGGAGCTCGGCCGCGGTCACGCTGCCGAACTCCGGGTGCCGGCCCGTGCGCGCCCAGGCCTCGGGGGCGCACTCGCGCAGGAGCTCGGCGGTGCCGTAACGGACCTGCTCGAAGGCGCTGATCGCGGCCTCGGGGTCGCGGAAGACGTAGAGCAGCTTTCGCTTCCACAGCTCCTGGTCCCAGGCGGGCAGCTCGGGCTCGCCCCCGGCGAGCACGAAGCGGATCTGCACCGCCCGCACGAGCTCGGAGTCGACCAGGTGGAGGACGACATCGCGCATCGACCAATCCTCCCCCGCGGGGCGGCGGTTGAGGACCGCGGGGCCCACGCCCGCAAGCGCCTCACGCACGGCCGTAGGACCCCGCACGAAGCGCTGGAAGGGGGCTACGAGGTGCTCGGGAAGGCGCGGCACGCCGCCATTGTAGGGCGACCCCGGAGGGCGCTAGCAGTCTCGGTGATACACTGCTAGAACCTATGCCCTCAAGCCAGAGAGACTTCTACGAGGTGCTCGGCGTCGAACGCAACGCGTCGAACGACGACCTCAAACGGTCGTATCGCAAGCTGGCGATGGAGTTCCACCCCGACCGCAATCCCGGGGACGACGCAGCCGACCGCTTCAAGGAGATCAACCGCGCGTACGAGGTGCTCTCCAACGCCGAGAAACGCGGCTCCTACGACCGTTTCGGTCACGCGGCCGTCGACGGAAGCGCCGGGCCCACCGGCTTCGACGGCCACTCTCCGTTCGACGGCTTCGGCGATATCTTCGACGCCTTCTTCAGCGGGGGCACGCGCGGCCGGGGCCGGCGGCGCGGGCCAAGCCGCGGCGCCGACCTCCGTACGAACGTGCGGCTGAAGTTCGAAGAGGCCGCCTTCGGCACCGAGAAGAAGCTCGAGTACTCGCGCCTCGAGCATTGCGACGACTGCAGCGGCTCCGGGGCCGCGCCGGGAAGCGAGCCCGAGGTCTGTTCCGAGTGCAACGGCGCGGGCGAGATCCGACGTGCCCAACAGAGCGTCTTCGGCCAGTTCGTAAACGTCTCCGCCTGCCCCCGGTGCGGGGGCGAGGGGCGGGTCATCATGAGCCCCTGCGTGAACTGCCGCGGCAGCGGGAGCGTGCGCCGCACGCGCCAGATCAGCGTGAACATCCCCGCCGGCGTCGCCGAAGGTCAGCAGATCCGGATGACGGGCGAAGGCGAAGTGGGCGGGCGCGGCGGCGAGCCGGGCAACCTCTACGTGCTCCTCTCCGTGCAGGAGCACGAGCGCTTCGAACGGATCGACGACCACCTCCTTTTCGAACTCCCCCTGAACATGGCGCAAGCGGCGCTCGGCGCCACCCTCACGATCCCCACGCTCGAAGGGGAGATGGAATTCGACGTGCCTGCCGGAACCCAGAGCAGCGACGAGTTCGTCGTGCGCGGCGAGGGGATCCCGCGGCTCAACAGCAACCGCCGCGGCGACATGGTGGTGCGCACCACCGTCGTCGTACCGGAGGAGCTCTCTGAGGACCAACGTGCGCTCTTCGAGCAGCTCGCCCAAACGATGGGGACACCGACGCTGCCGAAGCGCCACAAAAGCTTCCTCGAGCGGCTCCGCGACGCCGTCGCGGGCTAGCGAGCCCGCGGGCCGATGGGCGGCCTCTGGTACGAGATCACGGCCGAGGTCCCGCCACCGCTGAGCGAAGTCGTGGCCGCGCTGATGCGCGAGGCCGCACCGGGCGGCCTTGCCCTCGAAGAGCCCATCGATATCCTCGGCCCGGAAGAGGGGTACGCCGTGCGCATCGGCGAACCGATCGCGATGCGTGCCTACCTGCCCGCAAGCGAGCTCGGCGCAGTGCTCACCCAGCGGCTGCGCGAGGCGCTCGCAGCCTATCCGGAGGTCGAGCTCACGGCGCGGCCGCTCTACGAGCAGGACTGGGCTGTGAGCTGGCGCGAGTTCTTCGGGCCGGTGCTGGTCGGGCGCATCGCGATCGTGCCGACGTGGGTCGAGTACGAAGCCTCGCCGGGAGAGATCCTGGTACGCATCGACCCCGGCCAAGCGTTCGGCACCGGCCACCACGAGACGACCCGGCTTTGCCTCGCCGCCCTCGACGAAGCCGTGCGTCCGGGCACGCGCATGCTTGAGGTCGGCGCCGGATCGGGCATCCTTTCGATCGCGGCCGCGCGGCTCGGGGCCGATCGGGTCGAAGCGTTCGAGATCGACCCGATCGCGGCGGACGTGGCCCGCGCCAACTGCGAGGCGAACGGCGTGGCCGACCGCGTCACGATCACCAGCAGCGGCTTCGCCGGCCCTCCCGCGAGCCCGGCGAACACCGTCATCGCGAACGTCAGCGCCCGCACCGATGTGGAGCTGGCCGAGCCGCTGGCAGCCTCGCTGGCGCCCGGCGGGAGGCTGATCGTGAGCGGCTTCCTCACGAGCGACCGCGCGGAGGTGCTCGCCGCTTACGAGCCGCTGGGGCTCCAGACGGTGAACGAGCGCGAGGAGCACGACTGGATGCTGCTCGAATTCGCTCACTCCACTGAGGCCTGAGGCCGTGGACGCCCTCCCCCGCATCTGTGTCCGCGAAGGGGTCAAGCCCGGACCGCTTCGCCTGGGTGAAGCGCAGGCGAAGCACCTCACGGGGGCGCGCCGCCTGCGCGCCGGCGATGCGTTCCTGGTCTTCTCCGGCGACGGGCGGGAGTACCGCGCCGAGATCGAAGCAACGGCGCGGGGTTCCGTGCAGGCCACGGTCGGGGCGCTCACGCGCCAGGAGCCGCTGCCTGCGCTGGAACTCGAGATCTGGTGCGCAAACGTGCGCGCCAACCGCATGGAGTGGGCGATCGAGAAATGCGTGGAGACGGGCGCGGACATCTTCCGCCCGATCACGTGCGAGCGCACCGCCCGCGGGCAGGAGCTCTCCGCGGGCCGCCGGGAGCGCTGGGAGCGGATCGCGATCGAAGCCGCAGAGCAATGCGGCCGCCTGCACCTGCCCCGGATCGAGACGCTGACGCCCTTCGCAGACGCGTGCAAGCGGCTCCGAGGGCCGCTCGTGCTCGCCGACCCGGACGGGGGCCCGTGGAGCACGATCGCCCCGCTCCTCCCGGAGCGGGGGACGCTGACAGTGGCGATCGGTCCCGAGGGCGGCTTCAGCGAAGGCGAGGTGGCAGAGGCGCGCGCCGCCGGCACCCTCATCGCCTCCCTGGGGCCGAACACCCTCCGCACCGAGACCGCCGCAGCTGTCGCGACAGCATTGGTGCGCACGCACACGGCCGCCGCGAGCGGTGGGCGCTAGGGGTGCCTGCCGCGAGTATGGCGATCGTTCGCGGCATCACGCTCACTCTCGCGCTCTTCGTGGCTGTCTTCGCGCTGCACATCGTGGGTGGGGCGACGGACCAGGGCTGGCTCTTCGTGTTCGCGGTCTGCCTGATCTACCTCGTCGCCACCGGGTTCCCGGTGTTCGCGCTTGCGCTCGCCGGCCGAAAGGCCGACGTCGCCGCGCGTCGTGTGCTCTGGGCGGCCGGCGGTGCGATCGGCGTGGGCCTCACGGCGGGGGCGCTCTGGGCCGCCGCCGATCGTTCGTTCGCCTGGTGGACCCTGCCGGCAGCCGTCGCCCTCACCACGGTCACCAGCGGGCTGCTCATCCTGGGCTGGCGCGAGTTGGTCGAGAAGCGAGCGTTCATGCGCGAACTCGAGAGCGGCCTCCGCCGCAACCTCAAGCGCGATCTCCGAGAGCGCTAGGATCCTGGGGCCCGGCGCGGGTTCCGCGGCCATCGGCTAGCGCCAGCGTTGCGCGCGAGCCTGAGACCTCAACCGCCAGCGCCATCAAGTGCAAAGAAATCGCGCCCGCGCGAAGACGGCGTCGAACATCGGCTCGGTAAGGCGGCCCGTGAACGTGTTTCGCTGGCTCGGATGGTAGGAATCGAGCAGCACGAGCCCGCCCGGCAGCTCCGCCTCGGCGAGGTGCCCGAACTTTGGCCGGGGCCGCAGGCCAACGAGATCACACAAGGCATCGTGCGCGAACGCGCCGAGCGCGACCACGACGCGCAGCTTGGGGAGCAGATCGAACTCGCGGCGGACGTAGGGTAGGCAGGCGTTTCGCTCCTCCCGCGTCGGACGGTTCTCGGGCGGCGCGCACCGCACGATGGCCCCGATATAGGCGCCCGTGAGCGCGAGGCCGTCGTCGATGGTCATACTCGTGCCCTGGTTCGCGTAGCCCGCGCGGTGAAGGGCGCCGTACACCCAATCGCCCGAGCGATCGCCGGTGAACACGCGGCCCGTGCGGTTGCCGCCATGAGCCGCGGGGGCGAGGCCCACGATATACAGCTCGGCTCCGGGATCGCCGAAGCCGGGTACCGGGCGCCCCCAGTAGGTCCAGTCACGGAACGACGCTCGCTTCTCCACGGCCACCCGCTCGCGCCACTCGACCAGCCGCGGACAGGCGCGGCAGCCCGCGATCTCCTCATTGAGCGCCTCGAGCGGACGCACTATGCGGTTCCCGCGGGCGGCGGAGGACCTAGGGACTCTGCGCGCCTCACGCTCTGGCCTCGTTACGCAGGGCCTCACCGCGCGCCCAGCGGCCCAGGTTGTCGAGGAAGATCGCCGTGATCCGCGCGACATTGCCCCTGGCAGCGGACGAATTGTGGGGCGTGACGATAACGTTCGGGAGGGCCCAGAGCGGCGAGTCAGCGGGGAGCGGCTCGACCTCGAAAACGTCGAGGTAGGCGCCGGCAAGCTGCCCGTCCTCGAGCGCCGTGATGAGCGCATCCTCTTCGATGACAGCGCCGCGAGCGATGTTGACCACGCGCGCCCCGTCGGGCAGGAGCGCGATCGCCCTGGCATCGATCAACCCCCGCGTGTCCTCGGTCAGCGGGACGGCGAGGACGAGCCAGTCGGCCTGGGGTAGAAGGGCGTGCAGGGCGGCCGGCGGATGAAGCTCGTCCACGGGGTCGTCCGGGCGAGCGGGGCTGCGGCGAACGCCGACGACGTGGAGGCCGAGCACGCGCGCGATCCGGGCGATCTCGCTGCCAATGGCGCCCAAGCCCACCACGACCATCGTCTGGCCGCGGAGGTCCCGCGGGGGGACATCCTCCTCCCAGCCCGGCTCCCAAACGCGCCGACGCTGCGCCTGGGCGAGGCGGGGGAGGTCCCGCGCGAGCGCGAGGACGCCAGCGATCGCGGTCTGCGCGATGGGTTCGGCCGTGGCCCCGGCGCTCGTCGTGAGCCGTACGCCTTTCGCCAGTAACCGTCCGAACACGGGCTCGTCCACGCCAACGTTCTGGAGTTGCATCCAGCGAAGGTTGGGCGCTCCCTGAGCCGCGGCGAAGAACTGCCGCGAGCGTTCGGGGAAGACATCGGCGGAGAAGTAGGCGAGGTCGATTCCCGCGAGTTCGGCCGCACCCAGACGATCGTTGGGATCGACCGGGAGGGGGACGATGGCGAGCGAAAGACGGGTGTCGGCGGCAACGCTCGCGATCTCGTCTCCGTAGGCCTCAAGGGCCGCGGGGCTGAGGAGGAGGCCCGTCATCGCACCTTCACGCCCCGCAGTCTCGAGCCTCCGGCGCTTTCTTCGTTCGCATCCGTCTCCTGCGAGTCAGCTCGCTACCGGCTCGGGTGCTGGCTGGATGATCTTGGGCCTGCCGCCTCCCCGGAACGAGGCTCGATTCCGTCAAGAACTCCCGCGTCCCTGCTTCGGTCACTCGTACGTCGCCGCTCGCTATCCCGGTCGCCATGCGGAGGAGGGCCCTATGACTGATCGGCAGCGCGGCGTTCTCGCCGGCGCCGCTTCCGCCGTGCACCCGCGACGATCGGCGCGATCCACAGCACCCCGACCGCACCCGCCGCGATGGCCAGGTGCTGGCGTTGCCCGCGGGGCACACCTGGGCGCGTTTCGGCATCACCGAGAAGCCGCGTGAGCAGCTCACGGCTCTGCTGTCGCGAGGAACCGCCAAAATCGAAGGCGTCCTGATCGCGAGGGTCACGCGGGTCGGGGGGGAGTGCCATGACTGCACTGGAGTATACCTGGCGGATAGCCGTGGGCGGTGAACCGCTGGGGGCGTACGCTTTTACGATGGAGCCCACCGCCGAGCTGATCCTCGCAAATCGCTCGTACCTCGACCATGACACGCGACCAGGCGAGCGCGGACCGGCTGCGGGCGGGGCAGGCGGACTGCTCGAGGCGGTTCGCCCCGTCATTGCCCCCTGGGACGGTCGCGAGGGCACGACCTGGATCGGTGCCGCCCGCGGACGCCACGACCGCGCCTGGACCGATGACGCGGGCTTCGAAGTGATACAGACGCCCAGCGGCGATATCCGCCATCAGCGCCTCTTCTTCGACGAGTCCGACTGGGCGGGCCACTACGCCCATGTCTCGAACGGCTTCCTCTGGCCCCTCTTGCATCTGTTGCGAGAACCGCTCCCCTCGCTTCGCAGCTACTACCCCGCCCCCACACCTCCCACAGAGGCCCAGTGGCGCGCGTTTCAAGCGGTCAACGACGCGTTCGCCGAGGCGGCGCTCGCGACCGAGACGGCGACCTGCTGGGTACAGGATTACCAGCTCGGCCAGGTGCCGGAGCTCCTTCGCGCAAAGGGTTTCCGGGGCCGAACGGGCTTCTTCCTGCACACCCCGTTCCCGCGGCTCGCCTGTGCCGCCCCTTTTCTTGACGATCTGTCGACCGCCCAGTTCGTCGAATGGCTCGGTGGTGTCCTCGGAGCCGACCTCATCGGCGTTCAGACACGAGGCGATGTCGAGCGGCTCTGTGCGGCTGCTGAGGCGCTCTGCGGCGCAAGCGCGGCCGACGGCGGGGTGAGACTCGGAGACGGGCGCCTCGTTCGCATCGCCGCCTTCCCCGTAGGCATCGACACCGAGGCACTGGCGGCTGCCACGACGCTGGCTCAGCTCCCGGCCGACCTGCGCGGCCGCGATACGGCGCTGCCGCTGGTCGTCGGGCTCGAGCGGGCGGACTACACGAAGGGGATCCCCGAGCGGCTCCAAGCCGTAACGCAAGCGCTCTCCCGCGGGGCGCGCTTCGAGTACGCAGGCTTTTCTTCGCCCACGCGCGAGGGCGTGGGCGCCTATGAACGTCTCCACGCCGAGTGCGAACGCCTCACCGTCGAGGGGTCAAGGGTCGCGTCCGGGCGGGGCCTGCCCTTCCTCCAACGCAACTGCGCCCTGGCCTGGATCGAGGTCCTGGCGCTGATACGCGAGGCCGATGTCCTTTTCACCGCCTCGCTGGCCGACGGGATGAACCTGGTGCCGCTGCAGACGGCCATCGCCCAAGCCTCCCGGCCCGAGTCCGAGCGGGGCGTCATCCTCGTGGGCCGCGACGCAGGCGTCGCCAGCACCTACCGAGACTTCGCTGAGGACGGGCTCGTGCCCTTCGACCCGCTCGACGACGAGCGCACGGAACGCGCCCTCGTCGAGGCGCTCGAGGGGCGGCCGGGGCGGATCAGCGATCGGCTCATCGCGACGGTCCGCGAGCGCGATGCGCACGCCTGGGGCCTTTCGTTCTTGACCGCCCTCACGGAGGCGTGATGCTGGACGAGACGCTGGCGCGACGAGCGCGTGACCTCGCCAGCGGCCCCAAGGCGCTGCTCATCGCCACCGATCTCGACGGAACGCTCGCCCCGATCGTGCCGGATCCGGCTGCTGCGCGCGTCCCCGACGAGACTCTGGCGACCCTCGCGCAGCTCACTGCCCAGGCGAACGTGGCCGTGGTCACGGGGCGCGACCTCCAGACGGCCAGACTCCTCGTCCCGGTCTCGGGGGTCGTGTTCGTTGCGAGTCACGGCCTCGAGGCCTCGTTCGACTCGAGCCTGCTGCCACAGGTCGAGCTGCCCAGACTCAGCCATCAGCTCGACCTGCTCGCGTCAGCCGTGGGCAGACGCTTCACCGACACCGGACTTCGGATCGAGCGGAAGAGCGTGTCCGTCGCGTTTCACTACCGTGCGGATCCGGCATTGCTCGCTCCTCTCCAAGAGGCGCTCGCGGAGCTGCCTGCCGGACTCGATCTGCAGGCCGGCAAGATGGTGTTGGAGGCCGTGCCACGGGGCTCGGGCAAGGGCGCCGCCCTCGCCGCTCTCGTCGCCCGCTTGGCGCCGCGCTCCCTCTTGGTGCTCGGCGACGACCTGACCGATATCGCGATGTTCCATGCGGCGGCGCGCCTGCGGCCCGCAGGGACCAACGTCCTCATCGCCGGCGTGGCGGGCGGAGCCGAGGCGCCCGCGGAGATCGCGGCGCTGGCCGACCTGCTGCTTGCATCGCCCGCGGAAGCGGGACAGTTCCTCGCCGCAGTCGCGTCTGCGCTCGCGCGTCCTGAGTCAGCCTCTCCCTGATCTGCTGGTCTCGACCACTCCCCGTTCCAACGCTTCCGATGGCGTAGTCGGGCAGACGAAGGTGTTTGCGATTCGCGGGCGTGCGCCAAGGGCTCTGCGGCCCCGGTCAGCGGCAGTCCGCCAGCACGCCGTTGCGCGGCACCGGCGCGTCCAGGCTGCGAGCAGCGCGACCCCAAGGCCGCGAGCCACGCGCATCGGCTCGCGGACACGCAAAGAGGAGGGACCCCTAAGGGCCCCTCCTCTCAGTTAGGCGATGGTTCGTCGCGGTTAGCGGCGGCGCGAGAGCGCCAGGCCGCCTAGGCCCAGCACTAACGTCGCGATACCGAGGACCGCCGCCAGCGGCAGCGTCGT